>OGDM01000009.1_pt1 | contig 275157 bp, 185 predicted proteins | sample 1570491 | NCBI WGS metagenome assembly OGDM01 (sample SAMEA2582159, study PRJEB24529) | metagenome
TATATGCATGAAGGGAATTGACTAAACTTAATCCCCCAAGAATTACAACTGAGCCGTTTTATTCACAACCTAATTTCAGTTATCAACAAGGATATCAACAAAGTTATTAACAGGTTAATTTGCTTATAACAAGACAATTAAGCATATAGACTCCTTTTCTATCAACAAGGCAGTATTTAGTTATTCACCATACAAAAGCCGGCTGATTCATGAGGGATCAGCCGGCTTTTATGTTCCTTCGAAAAAGGGTATCCTATTGATGTTTATAAAACTTCAGTATCTTTTTCGCATAACGTTTTCCTAATAACAGTTGTGCTTCCGTATTAAAATGAGGGTCTTTCTCATCTTTATACCATCCCAATCCTTTCGATGATACCCAATCGGAATAGGGAATAAATGAAGAAACTTTTTTAATCATCTGATTAAAGGGGACTGTACCTGCTTCTCTTTTCGTCCAGTTCCATTGTGAAATCTGTCCTACAACAACCGGTAGATCCGGCATGTCCAGATCTTCCCGCAAGTCTTTCACCAAAGAAATCAGTTTCTGTTTATACGCTTCCGGATTCGAACAATCGGCTTCTCCCTGATGCCAAAGGATTGCTTTCAAAACACCTCCCTGCTTCATTGCAATCCGAACCCGGGAAAGAGCTTCTTCATAATATCCGTCTTTACTCCCTTTTAGCCAGGAGTTGATGGATGAGCCTCCACGCGCATTTACTACCAGCCCGACAGGACGTTTCGTTTGTCGGGCCATCTCTTTAGCAAAGCCGTAAGCCGGTCCCAAACGCTGCATTGACAAATCTTTCCGAACTGTAGAATAACGATTGAGAGGATTTACTGCCGGTTCAAAATTCCCCTTATCATTCAATAGATATACATTTTGCAGCGTATCCATGACTTCCGGAGTCAATGTTGCACGCCCCGCCATGTTGGATTGACCGATGCATACATACAAATCAAAAGTGGATGGAACACTTTCCTTTACATTTCCTGCAAAAGCAAACAGGGATTGCAGGAGGAAAAAAGACAGTAAATAAATAGACCTAAGCATACGAACTGTGTTTATGATTAATAGTTTCTATAAATACGAATAGCATTCAGAATAGGTTCTCCTTCTTTTTTATGAAAGTCGACACTTACTCCTTTTCCATCCTTTACTGTTATTACAAACTTTTTGATAACAGCACGGGCATATCCGTAATCACGGGCTACGTTGAAATCATCTGAAACGGTTGTTCCATTGATTGAAATACCAAAGCTGCGATTTCCGGCAAATGTTTGTTCCGAGTCAGCTCCCAGATTATAAACCAATGCTTCTCTTTCTTTGTCCGACTCCAACTCTGCCCAGTGCAAATATACGGAATATTCTCCATTTGGTACATCAGCCTTAAAAGATTTTATTCCAACGCGTTGGGTCTGGAAGATTGGATTCATGTCCGTTCCGTGAATATCGATATCCGAACCAAGCATGGTACCGAATCCTGTTTGACGACGATAAGATGTTCCGCCGATAAATCCCCAACTACCGGGCTTATATTCCTGTTCGGGAATCCATGCTACGTTTGCCGCACGGTCTTCAAAATATCTCGGAGAACCTAACATTACATTTAATTCCGTAAATGGCACAGCTTCGTCTTTCAACTGCGAGCCTACCAACTGGAACTGAATCCGAAGCATATCACGCAACTTATTATCCCCAGTCACGGCAACAGCTTCCAGCAGATTCTCTCCACTCACAAACGGTACATCAAACAAAGCATAATTATCTTCTATCTTTTTCTTTCCCAGACTCTTGTTATTCACAAACAGCTCGACTTCTTCCGCATTAGAGAATACAGGGACGGATTGGATACATTCTTTCTGTGCCGTATTCACCACTCCCCCACGGCTTTTCCACTCCCGATTACCAATGACAAGTATCGGACGACGTGACAAGGCTGTCTTATAGAACCAATAAACATCTTTCTTCTCCCTGTTTAATCCGACAACGCCTTTATTGTTTACATGAGGAACAGCATCTACACGGGATTCGGAATAAAAATCATTCAGATTCCACAGACTGGAACCGGCTATAAACGGACGTTTCATCATTTCATTGAGGTAATGTTTATGATATACCAGTCCATATTCCTGCGAGAAGTCAAAACGTTCCGGCTGGTACGAATGAACTCTCGGATCCACTCCCGGTCCATATTCCGTTACCATCAGCACTTTTCCTTTGTATACTTTATGGGCACGATCAAGCAAACGCTGGAACTCATTGATATCCGGTTCATACCAACCTTGATACAAGTTCCATCCCTGAATCATCGGGATTTCGGTGAGATGAGCGTCTTCGTAGTATTGAGGCATATTGTGATAAGCCATCATCGTATATCTTGAAGGATCTTCCTCACGGATAGTCGCCTCCAAGGCACGGGCTACTTTTTCCGTGAAACGGTAGTAATCTTCCAACTGTTTACCTTCGGTATAGGGACGACGCAGGAAAATCTCATTCATATACCCCCAAATCATTACGGAAGGACGGTTGAAATCCTGACGTACCATCTCTTTCGCCATCTCAACAGAATTATGCAGGAACTCTTCGGTTTCTGTCACAGCATTAACAACGGGAATTTCAACCGAAGTCACAATGCCCAATTTATCACACATTTCCATGATAACAGGATCTTGGGGATAGTGTGATACACGCAGGTAATTTCCTCCCATCTCCTTCAATAACAATACATCCTGTACGTGCAATTCGTCACGCAAAGCATTTCCTTTCTGAAAATAATCCTGATGGCGGGCAGTTCCGATCAGTTTGCGTCCTTTGCCATTCAGGAAAAAACCTTTTTCCGAATCAAACTTGAACCAGCGCAAACCTAACGGATTCACCACTTCATCCAGCAAAGTACCCTTTCTTTTATCAAGAATACGGGTATATACCATATAGCGATAAGGATCGTCTATATCCCACAGACGAGGGGAATCTATTTTTATCTTTTTGGAGATGTCTGCCTTCGTCTCACCGGCTGCCAGTTTTACTTCTGCCTGCGTCTTTTTCACTTCCTTGCCATCCGCATCACAGATTATATTCTCCACCCTGATTTCCGTAGCCTGGGGCATATCGTTCGTCAGTAGCGTAGTGATTTCTACCGAAGCAGCGGAGTTATTCACTTCGGGGGTACGGATATAAACTCCCGACGAAGCATAATCATTCGTTGCAATGTGCACCGGATTCATAAACTGCAAATAGACGTCCCGGTAGATACCGCCAAAGAAAGTAAAATCGGCAGATAAGGGGGGAATATTCGGATTATAGACATTGTTTACATAAATGGCAAACAGGTTTTCCTGTCCATAACGCAAATGGGAAGTGATGTCAAAACAGAAGCGGGTATACCCTCCTTTGTGCTCCCCAACGAACTGCCCGTTCAGGTAGAATCGTACTTCCTGATTGGCTCCTTCAAAGTAGATCACTGCCCGACGTCCCTCCTGGCTTTTGTCTATAAACAACTGTTTTCGATACCAGACCGGCCCCCGATAGAATCCCGGAGTTTCATCGTCTGCATCTTTATCATTCCATGTATGAGGTATATTGACCGTCTCCCATGAAGAATCGTCACAACCAGTCAGTTGTGCTTCAAACGGAGATCCTTTTGTAAATTTCCACCCGTCGTTGATGGTGTATACCACGCGTTGCTGTGCCTGCGCCCATCCCACAATAAACAATAGAATAAAGATATAGAATAGCTTCTTCATAATCTATGTATGCATCTAATTAAAACTTTATTTTTATCTCTCTGCCTGTGTAGACACACTCTTTACTCTCAAGAGCAGCACCGTCAGGCAGATATAACTTCACACGCATTTTTACTTGTTCCGGCATACCGGGATAACTTCCTTCACGCAGACCGATCGTCAATGTCCGTTCCGAATCTTTCCATTGCATCGGTACTTTGGAACATACACCATTTTCATAGCGGTAGGAGTCGCCTTCGTCCTCATACCATAAGAAAGCAGCGTTCGCCCCTCCGTAAATACGCAGTTCCAATTCACGGTCGGGGTATTCCATCGCATATTGCTTCACTTCTGCCAAAGGCAAGATAGAACCGGCTTTTACATATAGGGGAAGGATGTCGATGGTGTTTGCCTGCATTTGTTCTCTTCCTCCTTCAAAGGCCTTTCCGGTCCAAAAATCGTACCAATATCCGCCGTTGTGTTCCGGCAGATAGACACTGATGTTCTTTTCTTCCGATTGCGGATGAAATACCGGGCGTACCAATAAAGAGGTACCGAACATATAGGCGTTATCAATATCAAAAGTCCGGGTATCTGTGGTGAAGTCCATTGCCAAGCCTCTCAACAGGGTATAGTTGTTGGCTGTGACTTGGTAGGACATCGAGTAAACGTAAGGCAACAGACGGTAACGCAGATGGATATATTTCACCTGATTATCATAGAATGGTGTCCCCTTTTCACCGAATTGCCAAACTTCACGCGGCACATTCGTGCCGTGAGCACGGAAGACAGGAGTAAATGCACTGAACTGGAACCAACGGGAATACAACTCTTTATAACCATTGCTTTTCAGTCCGTCGGGATATTTTGCATCACGTTCTGTGACAAAGAATCCTCCTGTATCGGAAGTCCAATACGGAATACCAGACATAGATAAGTTCAAACCGGCAACCAGTTGCTTATGCATATTTTCCCATGAAGCCGAGACATCCCCCGACCATACCGCCGTACCATAATGCTGTTGTGAAGCAAAGGCGGAACGGGTTAAGATAAATATGCGCTTCTGATCGCTTTCGGTTCGAAGACGTTGATAGAAGTCCTTCAGCATTTCCAAAGAATAGGTATTCAGATAGCGGTGGAAACTGCCCAGATAAGTATTTCCGGCTGCTTTCGTCCTCTCTTCCTGCTTCAACTGTGTGAATCCGTCACGGAAAGAAGGTTCTGTCGCATCCATCCACCAGGCATCCACACCCATATCATAGAGTCCTTTCTTGAGATATTGCCAAAAGATATCCCGTGCGGCAGGATTGTAAGCATCAAAGACTTTATAGCCTGCCCATGTAGGTTCGCTAAATAAGGCACCGATAGAATCGAGTGACTGATAGACAGCTGTTTCCGGTCCGAATCCGGGCCATACGGAAAGCATAAAGTGAACATGATCCTGCTGATGCAGTTCTTCAATGACTTGCCGGGGATGATTGAAGTTCTCCGGATGAAAAGCCAGACTGTTCCAATGGGGTTTATCTCCCCAATACTCCCAATCCTGCACAATGTTATCCAACGGAATCCCCCGTTTACGATACTCTTTTACAACTGCTTTCAATTCATCGAACGATTTATAGCGTTCTTTAGACTGCCAGAAACCATATACCCACTTCCCGAACATCGGCACGTCTCCCGTCAATTCCCGATAACCGGCAACGACTTCGTCCATATTCTTGCCATATACAAAATAATAGTCGGAAGCATCGCCTACCTCGGAAATAAATGAGTATCCTTCTTTCGTATCTTCAAACTTTGTTGAAGAATAATTATCCCACAAGATACCATATCCGTTAGTCGAGATAAGGAACGGATTGACAATATCCATATTAGCCTGTAACAGAAGTACGGATTTTCCACGATAGTTCATGATTCCGTTCTGATACTGCCCCAGACCGTAAATAGCCTCATCGTCAGTAGGAACAAAGCGTTGGGTTACTTCGAGGCATTGCTCACCTCCGGTAACCGAACGTTTGAAGTGCCGTGCCTTTTTAGCTTCTTTCTCTTTCAGTAATAACTTTCCTGTCGATACTTCCTGAAAAGTGAAAGCCGCATCTTCTTTATCAAAAGCAACGGAAAGCTCACGGGTAGAAAAGATCAGTTGCTGCCCTGTATCTTTCCATTTATAATCTTTGAATGCCGGTTTTTGCGAATCGACAACCAATCTTTTTGTTACCAGCGTATCACCTTCGGGAAAAGACAGAATCCGCACGCATCCTTCCGACATAAACTCAACCCTGTATTGGATACTATCGGATACGAAAGCACATCCCCTGCCGTCTTCATGAACCGGCGAGGAACACCCGAAACAAGATAATACGGATAAAACTAATAACCAATTTTTCAAACTCTTCATCAATACATTTATTTGACAGTGTAGATGGTATAGCCCAATGACAAATTACGGACAACGACATTTCCTTTTAAATAGAACGTAGGCATATTGAATCCATTTACGATATTATCTTTATACAGTTCCACTTTTGCACTTTTCCATTCGTCTGTATTGTCGGTACGTATCCGGGATACAATTTTAAAGGGTTCTTTCGGTTCGCGCTGTGTGGATGAACGTATAAAAAGAGATTCATTTCCTTTGTCCAGGTATTCAAAATAGAGATACCCTACATAGTTATTCATTTGTAGTTTGGAAACCAACTCTTTGGGCAAAGAGATAGAGAGCGTTTCTTCGGCATTGTAGCCACCTGATTTTCGCTTTCCCTGAATCTTCATGTCCGACTCACGCAAGCGTATCATCTCAACCGCCAAAGCTGATTTTGCTGTCTTTACATCATTTTCTATTTGTGACAACAAACCTATCGCCACCGGATAACGTCCCTGACTAATCAGCAATGCTGCCTTATCGAGCGAACGTTGACAAGCGGATACGTCCATCTTCGTCTTTTCCAGAAAGCGGGCTTCTTTTCGCAAACGGAAAAGCATTGAAGGTAAGGCTAATCCACGCTCGTCCGCCTGTTCGCCTTTGAATTCTGCCGCATACTTTAAAGTGGTACGCAGCTCACGGTCACCGTTTTCGATAGTAGGTTCTATTTCGTGTCCTTCGGTATAGTCGCTCCACGAAGCGATAAACATCATGTCCAGGCTGTCTTTCTCCGCCATACAGAACTTCCACATACTTTGGTAAGTTTCTCCATTATTGCGAGGGATATAATAGAAGTGTCCGCGTCCCCAGCCTGCACATCCCCGGTTATCCATTCCCGGCATGGCAAATCCTGACTTAATGGTATAAGCAGGATTGTTACTATGCCAAATTGAATCACGGAAAGGTTTCATAAACTCAATAACGTCATCCTGCGTGGCATAATTATCCCATTCAGCATGTGCCTGATCTCTTGTACGAACACGGGCAGGAAGCCATGCGGTCGGTATTTCTCCCACTTCTTTCCAAGCATCCATATCATCACTGCGGGTGACAGAAATGTATTTATCGTTTTCCAGTTTTCCCCAATCCGCCCAACGGCGTAAGGCTACTGGCTGCTTCATTCCTTGCGGAAACTTCACCAGTGATAATACTTTCTTGTATTCATCGACTTTTGCTCCGGGACCGAAATGATAAAAAACAGGCATTCCCTTCACCATAGGAGCAGTCGGACCAGTAAAGACACTATCTGCTAAATATTGGTAACATTTAGCCATATATTCGGTCTTAGCCTCACGGGTGTTAACTTCCGGATAAATCTTCGTAATCCAGTCATAATACAACCAACCGTCGCACCAGTTTACACCGATCTCAAAGTCATACTTCGCTGCCACTTTCTGCATTTCACGCAGCAAGACATCATTTTCGTGAGGCTTGAATCCCCATTCGATAAAGAATCCGTCTATCTTGGCAGTTTTTGCCGACAATATCTGATATTCGATATAATCAGGATCGAGATTGGACTGCATTCCGACTTGGGGATAGGCTACTGCCGCTATCTCATGTCGTCCTTCACTGTCTATCAGGTCGGCATTATAACATAGGGATTTCCTTCCCGTACTTGATTTCTCCGTATTGGCATACATCTCCCAACGCCCCAACTTTCCGTCATGTTGCCGGGTATAACGCACACCGTGGAAGTCAGCATACACTTTCTTTCCGTTCTGCGCCAAGGCCGGTAATGCAATAGATACCAATAAAAAAAGAAGAAGTTTCCTCATTGTTCCAAACTTAATTATTCAACTTATGTATTTTATTACCCTTCGACGATACTTAATCAATCCTCACTCAATACGAAATCGTGCTTTTCCGGATAACTGAAAGTATTGTCTATCATCCAACGACCTTTATAAATCTTAGCTCCGTCCATCTTGAAGAGTTCTTCTCCCTTCTCATTTACAAGTCCTTCAGCCCACCATTCTTCAGTCGGTTTCAGCATCAAGATTCCGTCAGGTCCGTTACAGATACTTTTTATATCGGCTATATTGTAAACTTTCTCACAAGTCGGAGTATCTGTAGAAATATCAAACTTATAAACAGCCGAAGCGGCAGTAAGCCACAATTTATCTTCTTCACCATATACCGGGAACAAATCGTGTCCACCCGATTCCTTGTCGAATGTATAAATACGAGTCTGATTGGTGAGCTGCGGATTATTCCGGTCACCATTATATTTCATGCGGAACAAGGCTGTCACACCTGCCTGAATGGTAGCCGTGGCATAGATACATTCTTTTTTCCTATCCCAGACTACATTATGGGCATTACCCAATTTGATTGTGTTAGCTTTCATTCCCAATACTTTTACCGTATCCACCACAAAGGTATTGATTTCACCGGATTTCGACTCTGCCGTAACTATATTTCCATCCGGTAAAATTTCTGCGGAATGAGGATTCTGTCCGCAGTTTGCATAAAACATCAATTTATGATCTGACAAGCGGATTAAAGCTACCGCTCCACCGGAAGCAGTCATCAGAATATAGCGTTTATTGAATACCGGTTTTACTTCACTCGGATTAATAAACCAATCCTGATGTGCTGAAGGAACACAAGCGGTATAAGGATCCCAACTCCATACATTACGTTGGGTTTCTGCGTCCCTTATCACGATGGCACGTCTCGTTTGCTCTGCCAAGACATATGCCTTTGCGGGAAGTTGGAACGATTCATTTTTTACTACTGGTGCTGAGTCATCATCGGAGCAAGCCCCCAAAGCTATGTTAAAGCCTAAGAAAAGGGCTAATAAACTTATCTTCTTCATTGTCGTAACTATTTCAATTTATATTTTCTTTTTTTATCAAAATCTCAATGAACTATACCATTCATTGCCGGGTATCATAATAATCAATTAATGGGTAAACAGCCAAATTCAGCTGTCGAACATACGAAAGGAAAGACTCATAGGGTTCATATTCCAACGAAACGATTCCTTTATTCGAGGCACTACCATCCGATGTACACCCGTCGTTATATTCAAAATGTATCCATCCGATACAATTCCGCGTTTCAAGTAAACGGAGACAGAAGTTTTGATGAAATTCTCCTCTGTTTTTTTGTGTATGTACGAGCCAACCACCGCCTTCGGTATTTGCATATTTAACTCCTTTATAACTGGCATCCTCTGCTTTCGTATAAAACTCTGATACCAGAAATGGCTTCACAGCACACCAAGCTTTCAGATTGGCAAGAAAGTCGGTTTCCGGTTGCCAACGTCCGTAGTAATTAACAGAAACAACATCACAATAACGGGCACACGCTTCTACCACCTTCTGATTATATTTACTCCAATCGTGCAGACGCGTACCTAAGATCAGATGCTCCGTATCATAGCGGCGGACAGTTGTTGTCGTTAATTGATAATAATAATCAGATACAACTCCACGAAAATCCTCCTGATCTGCTTTTGTTATTGCTGCTGGAGAAACAATCCCTCTTTCTTGCATAAACTTTTCTGCATAAGTCCGGGCTGCTTTATAGCGGTCGGGCAGGGACAAAAAATGCTTCAAATCAATTCCCCTTAAAGGATCGCCATTCTGATAACTTGCAAACGGTAATTCATTATCGAGATAATATCCGATAAAATGCTTATCACCTGCAAACAAAGCTGATTTTTCCCGTACAAGATTATCAATATATGCAGCAAATGTAGGTTCGAAAAGAAGAATCAGGCGATTATATTTATCATCATCAAAAGCATATCCTAAATTTTTAGTCATATCCCACATAAAAGTGCGAAGCAAATACAGTGTTTCTGCATAGGCAATCTTCTGTGTCTTCGGGGTCAGCAGATTGGCACGTATTGCTACAGGAAATGTTTCAATACGGTTTGAGCCATACGAAATATAGTTTATATGATTATCTGCCAACAATTTACCAGTTTCCTCACTCCATCGGGCCTCACTTCCATACTTTGTACTGAAAGCCTTTTGATGAGCTGTAGATTCCCCCGGACGAACATGCTGAACCCCGTGTAAAATAACAGCTCCATTATCAGGATCGAGCAGGTAAGCTCGTCCTCCACAATGGGCAACCCGAAAAAACCCCTTTTTTCCTGTTACAGAAGAGGGTTGTAATCCGTTCCGTCCTCCCCATGCAGTCCGGGTATAATCTCCCGAAGGAGCATACCGGTTCATATTATCAATGATACGGGTTTCACGGGAGTCTGCGGTAGTCCACAACTGAAAAGTTCCATTCTGCCACTTTCTATACTCTACATTCAGATAAGTATATTCATCTGTGGGAGTAGTGGGAGTTTCCGGTTCTGAAGGTTCTCCCGCATCGGCAGAACAACTTGTTGCGAACAACAATATCAGACCGGATAAATAAAAAAAACGGAAATACCGGTATATATGTCTTTCCATATTACTTTCAGTTAATACATCTATTTATTCAAGAAGCAAGTGGGATTTTACAAACAGATGCTTCAAAGCATGGAAGAAATCTGTTGATGGATAGCTATCGTGTACGAGAAAACTATCTCGTACACAACAACTAACTTCTTATCCCTCTACAATCCACCAGTTCTCTTTCTATCCATACATTTAGCCAATAGGAAAGTGGTTACTTCTTCTTGGGAAATTTGATTTCAACAGTCATTACGCGAGCGGTCGCATTATTAGAAACCAGTTCTTTAGGTTCTGTTATATTAATAACTTTCATAACTCCGATTCTTCCTCCACCTGCAGCAGAAGATCCTCCTGTACGGAAAGCTATAACATTTCCGACTGCAATAGGATCCAGTAGACTTTGAGCAATACTACTTGAAAGTATTTCCGAAGAAATAGAAGCTACAGTTGCATTCTCATAGTCGAAGTTGGATAATATCGCGAAACGTGTTAAGTTTTTCACTTTAATAGCCGATAGTTTACCAGTAGATCCGGAAAACTCACCATCCTTTCCTGTATTATCCATAGAGTATAAGCGAGGACTACCAGAAGCTCCAAAACAATAGAACTTAAAGTCTACATTCTTCGCATTAACTTCATTAGCGATTGCGTAATCAACAGAATATGTTTTCAAATCATTCAAAGATACCATTCCAAATGCATCCGGATATTTCACATGTGCATTATTAGCAAGAGGCTGGCTGCCGACATTCAATGTGGCAACATCCATATTTACATACGCTTTCATGTAACCAATCGCTTCTTTGCCCTCTCTTCCGTCAGAAACAACTACCTTAAGTTTTGAAGTAGCTTCCGTAAAATCTATTTCCGGAGCATAATTTAAAGTATGTTCCCCATTCTTCGTTTCACGCAAGGCTTCAACTTCCGATCCATTTTCAATACGATAAATCACCACTTCGTGTACTCCACGTACTGACTCAATCTGCACAGGTACTCCTTTCTTAGCATCAGTACCTGCAAGAATGGTGGACTCTGTTAAAGTTAATGAAGGTCCGGGGATAGTCTTATAAGTTACAGGCAATGTTGAAATCGTAATGTAGCCGTAGGTATCTTCCGCTTTTACTTTAAAACCTCTGTCACCTTCTTTATAATCTATCATTTCATCAAACGTATATTCTTTCTCCCCACTCAAATTGATTATTCCTTTCGACTCCTGTCCGCTAGCTGAAACCAAATACATTTCAACAGTTTTCAGACCAGCCTCCGAAGTTATTTTAAATGTAGTACGGGGAATAGTAGGATTCTCATCCATTTCATCATAGATGATCTCTTCCGGATCAAAAGTGATAACCGGACGTTCTACGACATCAGTTACCGATATGGGAAGTGTTCCTGTGATAATATGATCCAGCTTATCAGTCGCTTCAATAATAAATGCTTGATAATTTGCATTGTATTCTAAGTTCTCAGACAAACTGTAGGAGTTCGGATTGAAAAAATCCGTAACAGTTTTATACTCAACAGTCCCCTCTACAGTCTGGATTTTCATCGTTACACTCTGTAATCCCGCCTGTGACTTGATTACAGCTACTACAGGCAGATTGTCGACTTTATTCAGATCGACATCCAATTGTTCCATCGGGAATTTGATAACAGGAGCAGATGCATTTGGATCTATGTTTTCATTGTCGTCGCCGCAAGCCACTAAGTTCAAACAAAGCCCGATTAATAAGATGGTATATAATTTACGAATCATAATAAACTCATTTTAATGTAATACTGATTATTTCTGATAATAACAATATTTCTCGAAGATGTGAATAACACCATTCGTCGGTAAAATATTACTAGTCTTGGCATTGCGTTGAGGCGATTTACCATTGCTACCCGTTTCATTCACTAAGATCTTTCCTACGGCAGCCTGCCATGGGTTCTTCCAAACAGACATCGTCATCAACCCCTTTTCTCCGGGAAGCATTGTCAATACAAACATGGCTTCCACCTGCAGTTGACCGTAAGAACTATATTCCCCATCTACAATATGGTATAAAAGCATATTTTTCACCGTTTCTTTATCACAGTCTGTAATAGAGGCTATCCCCGGGAAAACATTTTCACGGTATGATTGCATGGCCGTATTATTCAGAGCCAGATAAGTGTATTTATTTTCAGTCTGCGTATAATAGTCTTTCAAGCCTGTATACTCTATAGCAGTAGTAAATTCAGAGAAGATATCCTGATGGTCCTGAAAATACTCCCAAGCAGTTACATTTACATGAGGATCGTCGACCGATGCTTCATAATCATAATTCTTTTGCAATTCCAAGTCACACCCAGCTAGCGCAATAACGCTCAAGCAAAAGAAAATCGTTCTATATATTGTCTTTTTCATCGTTTCAATCTTTTTAATTGTTACCATAATATGGATTCTGAGTTATCTTCGGATTCTCCAATATGTGAGAATAATGAATCGGGAACAGTTCATTTCCATCCTGGCTCATGCCGTTAATAGGCTCCATCACTTCTTTCCATTTCCCTGTACGTAGCAGGTCGAACCAACGACGGCCCTCACCTACTAACTCTACCTGGCGTTCACGCAGTATATAATTAACGACTTCATCTTCCGATGCAAAGCTAAGTGCAGTAGGAGTAACCAGCCCGGCACGATCACGCACTTTTTTCACTAAATCCAAAGCTTCTTCCCATTTTCCGAGACGGGCACGAGCTTCAGCCTGCAATAACAACATATCCGTGTAGCGATAAATAGGATAAGCAACCTCACAGGTTTTGTTTAATGAGTTACTAATATCACCGGCCATATATTTACGTAATTCATTTCCATTCTGATAATCCTTCACCGTATAGGCTTTGCGCAAATCACCCTGCATATCCGGCTCATTGAAGACACTCATCAATTTATCCGACAGAACGGCAGCACGGTTACCGGAACCGGAGAACCATTGATACATATAACTATATCCATTGGTTCCCACTTCATCCATATTAAAATGAATCAGGAAGATAAACTCTTTTGTTGAGTACTCATCATTTTCAGGAGTATCATCAGACGGTTTGTTATTCAGTTCTTCTGTGAACATTGTATGCCAAGTCTGAATAGAAGGTTCAAAGTCCACCAAACGACCTTTGGACGATTTAATGTCAGCCATTTTATCAATGGTTTGATCGGCCAGATTATATTGTTCAGCCCACATATAAGCATCAGCCATGATAGCCCAAACACCACAGATAGAAATGCGTTTGCGTTCGTAGTTCTTGTTGCGGTTTATCAGTCCTTCCGCTTTCTTCAGGTCCGGAAGAATGACATTATCAAGAATGTAGTTTTTATCCGTACGCTCTTTGTAGATGGCTTCCGAATACTTTTCAGTAGGTTCTGTAAACAAAGGTACGTCTCCCCAAACACGGATAGCATAGAAGTAGGCCAAAGCACGCAATGCATACGCTTGTCCGAGATAGTCATTTCGGTCTGCCACATCAGGCATACTGATATTAGGAACATATTTAATAGCCAGATTTGCCTGGTTAATCATCTGATACAGAGTCGTCCACTTTGCACATTTCTCATCCGTAGACATCAGGTTGTTGATAACACGTGCCTGATCGGCCATTACCGGTGCTCCGGGAGCTACATTATCAGAACGGAACTCACCCCAATAGAAATAGTTCTCCCGTAAAGTGGAACGTAACAATCCATAGATTTCATTTATACCTGCCTTAGCGTCACGGGCAGTCTGCCACATGTCACCTGCCGGAATTTCACTTACCGGTTCCTCATTCAGAAAGTCTGAACAGCTATTCAACGATAGAGCCAGGCATACAGCTCCAACAAAATATTTTATATTCTTCATACGATATCTTCAATTAAAAGTTTGCAGAAAAACCAATACCATATTCTCTCTTTCTCGGATAACGGTAAGAGTCTTTACCTACCTGCAGAGGATTGTTGGTAGAGAATTCAGGATCGAATCCCGAATAGTTGGTCCATGTCAAGGCGTTGTTTACAAAAGCGTAGATATTTATATTCTTCAACATCAGCTTCTTTATCCAGTTTTCAGGAAGATCGTATGCTACACGTATGTTCTGCAAACGAATAAAGGAAGCATCTTCCAGATAGAACGAGTTACCCATACGGGCATTGTTGTAATCATCATTATACGGACGCGGATAGATTGCCTGGTCACCCGGATGCAACCACATATTATGGATGACTTCCGGTGAAGGAGTAGTTCCGGTGTATTTGAACATATTACGATTATGTTCGGCTGCATTATAAATCTGTCCTCCCAATGAATAATAGAATCCTAAGTATAAACTCAAATTCTTCCAAGTCACCGTTGTATTCAAACCACCGGTTACATCAGGCATGGCATTACCGATCACCATACGGTCATTATCATCAATCACACCATCACGGGTTCCTTCCGGTTCTTCCCAGTTGTAATCTCCACCACGGAACGGTTTGCCGTTCGGCAACGTCTTCTGACGAATATTACCTGTATATTCTTTTCCATCCAACAAATATTTGTACTGGAATACACCATTCTCAAACACCGGAGTCAGTTGTTCCCATTTATCAGTGAAAGCATTCGATTCGTCGTATGCAAAGACACCGGCGCTTTTAAATCCGTAGAAGTCACCCACACGGCCACCTTCCTTCATCCACCAGATATCACCTTCCATATATGCCTTACCTTCAGACAGCTTCTCAATACGGTTGATGTTTCTGGAGATATTGAAAGAAGCATTCCACTTCCAGTCCTTCGTGCGGATAATATCACCGGTAACAGCTATTTCAAAGCCTCGGTTACTCATTTCACCGACATTGGTTTTCATATATGCAAAACCGGATTCTTTAGGCAATTGGTAGTTTGCCAGCAAACCGTCTGTATATTTATCGTAATAATCGGCAGTGACTGTCAAACGGCTATTCCAGAAATTCAAGTCCAGACCAAGGTTGAATTGTTTAGTTTCCTCCCATTTCAGATTGTCTTTACCGATACGAGTCGGAATAACGCCACCCACTCCGTCATAAATAGAATTCGGAGAATAAGAGTAGATATAGTCGTAGTTGCCGATTGCTTCGTTACCCGTGATACCGAAACTTGCACGGATCTTACCATCTTCGAGAAACTTTTTCGAAAATTTCATGAATTTCTCATCCGAGAAGCGCCATCCCACAGATACGGAAGGGAAATTACCCCATTTGTTCTCTTTGGCAAAACGAGAAGAACCGTCACGACGCATAATGGCATTGAGCAAATATCTTCCTTTATAATCATAAGTCACACGGGCAAAAATGGAAGCCATAGAGTGATTGCTTAATGTGGAGCCTGTAGATGACAAATCCAGGTTTGCGGCAAAAGCATTCATTGTATAGATAAAATCTGTAGACGAGTTTATCCCCACAAATGTTTCGTTTTCATAACGCCACTGCTGTGCACTAACACCTACCATGGCCGTAAAATTATGATCTTTTATTTTGCGTGCATAAGTAAGGATGTCTTCATTCATCCAGTTCCAGTTCAGGTAATTATAAGAATAACCTTTATTCTGTTTCTGCCATTCGTCGGTGATAAGACTCGGTTCGAGTTTTTTACGCTTATCCAGATAGAAGTTGGCATTAATATTGGCTCTGAACTTCAAATACTTGTTGAATTTGATTTCAAAGAACTGGAAGAAGTTAGCCTTATAAGAATCCGTAAAGTCGGTGGTATAATTGACCTGCGCAATAGGGTTCTTCTGACCGTTAAACACTCCGACCAAAGAGCCATCCGGATAATAAGTATTGAAATAAGGACGACGAGTCAACACTGCGCTCAATAAAGTACCTTCATTCAGACCTTTCTTTTTAGAATAAGTCAAAGAAATACGGCTACCCATATTCATCCAGTCTGTCGGTGAATAATCGGAGTTGATACGAGTATTTAATCTCTGGAAACCTGTATTGGAAATAATACCTTTCTCATTATAATAACCGGTATTGATGAAATATTTCAGTTTCTTTGTACCACCACCTACACTGATATCCACCTGATCTTTTTGTGCAGTGCTTGTAATCATGTCCAGATAATCGTTATCCACATTAAAGAAAGAGTTCAACGGATCATTCAGTATATCACTACTTTCATCCGGATTACCTCCGCCGTATGTTTCAAAATACTCTTTACGATATTGGTCGTACAACAAACGTTCTTTACGGTTTGCCTGTGGTACCTTGTGAGACAATGTACCCCACGAGTGATTATACTTGATATCAATACGGGCTTTACCTTCCTGCCCACTTTTGGTAGTGATAATAATCACACCGTTCGCCGAACGCGAACCGTAGATAGCTGCAGAAGCGGCATCCTTCAAAATCTCCATAGAAGTAATATCATTGGTATTGATACCATCGATACTTTCCAAAGGCACACCGTCTACGATATAAAGAGGAGTAACCCCTTCGGCAGAGAACGTGGAAGTACCACGAATTTTGATAGAAGAAGATTCACCGGGCTGTCCGGAACCGGATACCACCTGTACACCGGCAGTAGTTCCCTGCAATGCTTCAAAAACATTAGTAGCCATTTTTTGTTCAATGGCCTCGCTTGAGATGGAAGTAATAGCTCCTGTTACATCACGCTTTTTCATCGTACCGTAACCCACTACCACTACTTCGTCCAATAGCTTAGAGTTCTCTTCAAGCGTAATATTCATTGTTTTATCTTTCACTACCACATCTTTAGGGGTATATCCCATGAATGATACAGTCAAAGTAACTCCCTTCTTCGAAACATTCAATGAGAAATTACCATCTAAATCTGTAATTGTCCCATTAGATGTTCCCTTCTCCATCACATTGGCGCCAGGCAAAGGAAATCCTGTTTTATCCACAATAACTCCCTTCACTGCAAACCCGCCTTGAGCATAAGCCGGATTGACAAGGAAAAAGAGACTCAAGGAAATCAAAAGGAACGACTGAAGCAACCGCACTTTTGTCCTACTCTGCAAATTTTTCATAACTAGAATAAAATTAAATTGGTTAATTATCAAGGTTTTACTCACTACTTAATTAATTGGGGAAAATATATTGATTCTCTCCAATAAGATGTTATCTTTTATTTATTATATGGATATTTGTCTTTCATAATACTACACAATAATTATTATATTAGAATAAAGATTACACAGTACCCGGTCTACCAAATGAAAGTGTGTGCGGACACACCTAACCAAAGAAAACTCAAGTACAAGCTGGCATTATCCAACACCACAAAAGTATCGCATTTGAATATATTGCACCCTATCGAATTGTTCGTTTTATCTAGTCTAAAAATTCAGATGACTTATTTTAATCACTTCACAGAAGGTTCGGAGGAGGTATTATGAGCTTTTCGGTATTGCGTAGGAGCAATATCAAAAAGTTCTTTAAAGCATTTATTGAAGTATTGAGGATTTCCAAATCCTAACCGGTAAGCAATATCCGATATATTCATTTCCGGAGAATTCTGCAGAAAATATGCCGCTTTTTTCAGACGCAGATTCATGATAAAATTATTTGGCGTACTTCCCGTGATACCTTTTATCTTCTGGAATAAGACAGTACGTCCCACCCCCATCTCACGTGAGAAGACATCTACACTGAATTCGGGATTTTCCATATTATCTTCCACTACCTGCGTCGCTTGTTCGATAAACCTCTGATCGAGTTCATTCGTTGCAATCTTCTCCGCTTTGCTATCCAGCTGATGGGCATATTTATTCTGTAAAAGTCTGCGGGTATTAATCAGATTATTGCATTGCATCACCAGCCGCCGCATATTAAACGGCTTCACCACATAAATATCCGCTCCAATTCTCAATCCTTCCAACTCACGTTCGGGTGCACTAAGGGCAGTCAGAAGAACGACGGGGATATGACAGGTTTCAATATTGTTCTTAATTTTGGCACACAATTCCGTTCCGGGCATTCCGGGCATCATAATATCCGAAATAACCAGATCAGGTTGCATCATCTTTACTTTCTCATACCCTTCCTCACCATCACTTGCTGTTTCAACCGTGTATAATGGAGAAAAGATATCTACAAGGATATTTCTGATTTCTTCATTATCATCAATAACCAACAGCTTGCAGTCAGTAGTCCCACTCTCACTTTGAGCCGTCTGTACCTCCTTAACCAATAGTTCTTTATCTTCCGAATAATAAATATATTCCTTATCCTGCTCCGGTTCAATCCGGGAAACAGAAGAATCAAAGTGAGCATCTCCTTTCTTCAGAGTGACCTTAAAACATGAACCTTTCCCCAACTGACTTTCTACAGTTATATCTCCCTGATGAGCTTTCACAATCCCCTGACTTAGAGCCAGCCCGATACCCGTTCCTCCATACTGTCCGATATTCTCAGCCTGATAGAACCGCTCGAATATCTTCACGTAATCTTCCTCGGATATTCCTGCCCCATTGTCTGAAACAGAAAACATACATTCATCCGCTCCATCAGCCAATTCCATACTGATACTTCCACCGTCTGAAGTATATTTAAAAGCATTCGACAGCAGGTTATTAACCACTTTCTGCAATTGCATACGATCTCCCCACACGAGGCATTGCTCACAGTCAGCATGCAAAACAAACGAAATATTCCTGTTAGCTGCCAATTCTTTGAACAATACATAATGCTCTTTGAGTAAAGAATATAAATCAAATTGAGAAACTTTCAATTTCAAAAGTCCCTGCTCCTGTTTCCGAAAATCAAGCAACTCCGTTATCAATGATTTCAGGTTACCGGCATTTTTATGTATATTCAGTAATTTCGAATAAGCATACGTAGACAACTTACCAGAATTCAACAACAGATCAACCTGCCCCAGGATAAGAGTAATAGGGGTTCTGATTTCGTGTGAGATATTAGTGAAAAAACGCAGTTTGGATTGGTTCATTTCTTCAATGTATTGTTTCTCACGAAGTTCAAAATCCAACGAGGTTTTCAAGAACAGCCGAATTCTATATTCTCTCACCACAAAGAATAGAATCGTCAGAATCACACACACATAAATTGTATAGGCCCACCAGGTGGCATAAAAAGGTGGTGTGATCGTTATATGAAGAGATCTAATTACTTCCGGAAAGTTCTTCAATCTGATCTCAAAAACATAATCGCCCGGAGATATATTTGTATAAGTAATATCATTCCCCAAACGATTCTCACTCCATTCGTCATTAGAACCTATCAACCGGTATTCTACCTCACCACCGCCAATATGCAGAAAGTTGTCTGTCGAGAAACCGATAGAAAACACATTCTGCAAATAATTCAATTTAATCCGGTCGGTATAGGCAAAGGACTTATTTAGGATGCCGGTTTGATCGCCTGTGGTAATCTCTTTATTATTGACATACAAATGCGCCAACTCCAAATCATATATTTTCGGAGGATAGGACAAACTACTTTCACGAATGGCAACCAGTCCGGTAGCTCCTCCCATATAAATATCATGATTGCGGGATACATGCATGGATTTCCTATTAACAAGAGTCAGCGGAAATCCCGTCTTAGAATTGAAGTTTATCACTTTCCCGTCTTTCTGTTCTAACACAGACAATCCATGTCCGGTACCAATCAATAAATTCCCGGAAGGAGTTTCACCCAACACTCTGATATTTTCTCCCGACAATACGCTTTCAGGAGTATGTAAACGAAACAATCGATCTTTCTTATCCAACAAGAAAAGCCCGTTGCCATGTGTTCCGACCCAAATGTTTCCCTTTCGATCTTCATAGATGACATTGACCAGCTCTTTTTGAGATCTGACCTGCTTCTTCAGACTTATCCTATACGTTTCAAACCGCCCTTCATCAATCACATAAGCTACACAACCATCATCGGAAGCAAACCATAGCCGGTTTTTCGAATCAAGCAACAAAGTGTTATAATTATGTGTAAACAACTCCTTTTGATGAAACAACACTTCAGTTTTTAAGGTCTGTTTATCCAGACTAACAACTGCAGATGTTGTACCTACATACAATTTACGAGGAGTGTCGGCCAAGGCAAACAGAGCTTCTCCTACACTTTCCTCGCCGAGCGGTTCGAGGTCATATATATCATTCCGATAGTTATCAAGATGAAAACAGTTGACCTTGTTTGTAAAGTCAGCGGCAATCCACAAGCAGTTATTAGCCTCATCAAAAACGACATCTTTCAGATAATCCGTACTAAAATGATATCCGGTATGCGCATTAAAATGCTTGAATGTTCCTTGTTCCGGTTGATATAAATCCAGTCCTCCACCTTCTGTACAAATCCATATATTTCCGGATTTATCTTCTGCCATAGCACCCACCACCGGAAAAGACAATCCGGTATCCGAAGCATGATAATGCACAAAATGTTGATATTCCGGTGAGAAGAAGTTCACGCCGCCCCAATAGGTCCCCACCCAGACAGTTCCTTGTTTGTCCGTATAAAGAGAAGTCACCGAACGATTGGACATAGCCCCCACCCGGTTAGGATCCGCCTGATAATGAAATATTTTCCCGGTAGCCACCTCAATCTTACTCAATCCGCTTCTGTAACCTACCCATATATTCCCTTCCAAATCCTGACATAACGCTCTTGCCATATCATCCCGGACCGTGTAAACACTCTTGTTGTTATAATCATAATGATGTATGACTGCACCTTGAGGTGAAAAACAGAAAACACCATGATCCTGCGAACCGATCCAAATATTCTGATCGTTACTTTTTATCAGCTTCATCACCTTGATTCCGGGCAAATACAGCGACATCGATCCACAAGTATCCACACGCATCACCCCGCCATCTTTCAAAGCAACCCAAAGATTTCCTTCCGAACCTTCTACCATTGTCGGCCCGGTGTCCGGCAAATGTACCTCCGCATACATGGGTTTCACGGAATGGGTATTCTTATCATACAAGAAGAGTTTTCCCCCTTCTGCAATCCACACTCCCAACTTTCCTTTGGCAAGAGTGGAAGGAGAAGACACCGGAAGAATATAATATTTCTCCGTTTCAAGGTCGAACTGGAAAAGTCCGGTAGAAGTCAAGAGAAAAAGACTCCCCTGGCCGTCCTCCACCATCTGGGTGACATATAGATTACCGTAACTGATGGAATCGTTATGAAAATGATTAAAGACTTTGATATGATTGCCATCGAAACAATTCAGACCATCCAGCGTGGCAATCCATATACGCGACTTCTCATCCTGGCAAATATCGCTCACCGTTATTTGCGACAATCCATCTTCCACACCCAATGTTCTGAACTTATATTCCTGTGATTGAAGAGGAGATATAAATCCTAAAAGAGATAGCAGAATAAAAAAATGGATCTTAGATAGTTTTTGTCCGCGCATATCAAGAATGATGGTTTATAACACATTAATCTTACCACAAAAGTAACTGTTTTTATGATATTCCCAAAATCAGAGCCAAATAACTAATAGATATGGACTTCATCCTATTCATTCTTCCCGCCCGAACGAACGATACTCCAACGGAGTAAGTCCCGTACGTTTCTTGAAGAAAGAGAAAAAATATTCGGTTGACTGGAAACCTAGAAAAAAAGAAATCTCTTTTACTGACTGGGAAGTTCCCACCAGCATTTGTTTAGCTTTACGAAGTTTCAATTCCTGGAAATATTTAGCCGGAGCATAACCTGTATACTCCTTAAAAACACGTCGAAACCATGAATAACTAATATTGAGTCGCATAGCCAACTCTTCCGGGTCCACATTGCCGGAAACATTTTCATTCATAATGATTTTTGCCTGTTCGATCTTCTGATCCACATCACTCATCTCGAAAACCTTATTCTTGGAGACGGAAAGAATCATCCCTATCATGTGGAGCACAATCCCGGAAAGATATTGTTGCGCGGAAATCTTATCCGCTTCGGCTACGGCAAGAGCACGGGAGAATAATGAGACCAACTCTTCATTAAGGCCTATTTCCAGTATTTGCTGTTCCTGCGACAAAAAAGCATCATCAACAATGGCGTCTATCATAGGCCCCTCGAAACCGATATAATATTCCGTCCAACCAGTCTGCCGCAACGGGCGATAAGTATGCCATTGTCCGGGAAACAATACCATCAGCCGACCTTTACAAACTTGCTTTTCAGAGGTAGAATCAGATGAAAACAAACCACGCCCCTTGGTGATATATACCAATTGATACTCACGAAGCACTCTTCCTTTTTCTGCATTAAAGAAGTAACCGGAAGGATGCTCTTTCAACGGATAAGGTGAATCAGGAGGAATGGATTGATAGCCGACGGTATTTACCCATAGCCCGAATTTACGGTCCATGTCATTTACAATCAGATATTTAAATTCTAATCCTAAACTATTATCCTCGATCATACCAGTGTGTTTTCATGTAATTGAGTTGGACAAAAATAGGAATTATTTTCAGAAAAGCACCACAGATTACACAGATTTACACAGATTATTTTCTAATCGGAAGCCGATATTTAAGAATTAAATCTGTGTAAATCTGTGTAATCTGTGGTGAAAAGAACTTCCGCAAAAACTAACTTTAGAAAGCTTTGCGATATAGAGCTTCGATATCTGCTACCGAAGTAGGACGAGGATTACCGCCTGTACAAACATCATTGAAAGCAGCTACAGCCAGTGCAGGAATATCTTCTTCCTTCACATTGATTTCATGTAATTTCTGCGGTATATTGATACTGGCAGAAAGTGCTTTCACTGCCTCAACAGCTGCTTTTACTCCCTCGGCTTCACTCATTCCGGTAGTGTCCACTCCCATTGCTTTCGCAATATGGATATATTTCGGAGCTGCCGGAGATTCAGCATTGTATTCCATCACATACGGCAACAATAAGGCATTGGCTACCCCATGAGGAGTATCATAGAACGCACCTAGCGGATGCGCCATCGAATGAACAATTCCTAAACCGACATTCGAGAATCCCATACCGGCAATATATTGTGCCTGTGACATAGCTTCGCGGGCTGCCACATCTTTACCATTATCCACAGCTGCTTTCAAGTTTTGAGCAATCATTTCAATGGCTTTCAATTCGAACATATCGCTCATTACCCAAGCACCCGGAGTGATATAACTTTCGATGGCATGAGTCAAAGCATCCATACCGGTAGCTGCAGTCAGTCCTTTTGGCATTGAGTACATCAGTTCAGGGTCTACGATAGCTACAGCAGGAATGTCGTTCGGGTCTACACAAACCATTTTCTTGCGGGCATCTTCATCAATAATCACATAATTGATCGTTACCTCGGCAGCTGTTCCGGCAGTAGTAGGCAGCGCGAAAGTAGGCACCGCTTTGTGTTTGGTATCGGCTACCCCTTCCAGAGATTTCACGTCTGCAAAATCCGGATTGTTCACAACAATACCGATTCCTTTGGCAGTATCGATGGAAGAACCGCCGCCCAAAGCAACGATAAAATCGGCTCCGGAAGCTTTGTATGCCGCCACACCGTTTTGTACATTTGCAATCGTAGGGTTCGCTTTTACATCACTATAAAGTTCGTAAGGAATCTGATTTTCATCAAATACTTTAATGATTTCGGCAGCCACACCAAACTTGATAAGATCTTTATCCGTTACAAAAAAGGCTTTCTTAAAGCCACGTCTGGCTGCTTCCACAGCAATGACACTACGGCATCCGGCACCGAAGTACGAAGTTTCGTTTAAAATAATGCGATTCATGGTTATCTATTTGTTTAAAGGGTTAACCGCAGCACCTTCCAGGGTAGAAAATGCCACGGTTTCTAAAGTAATTAAAATCAATGACTAGTATAAATCTTATTTAGGAAGATTGAAAGCTACTGACATTTCTTTCATCTGTTCCTGACTCATACCATCCGGTTCGAAGCCCATATTTTTAGCTGCGATATAAATCAGAGCCGACTTATTGAGTACATCAATCTGATCGAATGCCTGCATCGCATCGCAATCCACTGCAAATACGCCATGTTTCTCCCACATCACCACATCGTAATCCTGCAATTCTTTGATGGTAGCTTCAGCCAATTCCACCGAGCTAGGTAATTTATAAGGAATGATACCCAAACCACGCGGGCAGAATGCCTTTGTTTCAGGAATCATACTCCACAACAGATTGGTAGCCACATCTTTTTCCAGAAATTTCGGACAATGTGTCATGGCAATCAGTTCAATCGGGTGTGTGTGTACAGATGCTTTATAAGGAGAGTTTTTGCTCAATAGGTCATTGTGTACGCTCAAGTGAGAAGGCAATTCCGATGTCGGGGCTACGGCTTCATCCGCAATAATCACATAGCTGGCACAGTCATCCAGAATACGGATTACCGAACCATTTTCCATCGGCCAGCGGGCTAAATCACGCATGCGTTTATTAGTTCCCTTGCAGTAGAAATAGCAGCCTTTCAGATAAGGAAGAGTCACACCGATAGACTTTACTTCGCTGATCGGCTTCATCTGACGGATCTCATCGTCTACAAACTCTGTGATATTAACAGTGATATTACCACCATTACGTTCAGCCCATCCTTTCTGCCACAAGTATCCGGCAACTTCTGCTACCTTGTTTACTTCTTTGGCAAGTGCCGGACGATTCTCTAAAATTGATTTCATTATATATATATTTTAATTAGGCACGGATTACACGGATTTTGCCGCAAGTTATAAAAAAACTGCGTAACCCGTGTAATCCGTTCTTGATTTTTTTAAAACAAATTTGGGAACACTAAAGAGAAGATAAGGACGATCAGACCAGCTATCAGCACAGTTATGGTCTTGTTTGACACCCCTTTCCATTCTTTCAGAATTATTCCCCAAACATTACTAAAAGTTACGTTCAATGCCATCAGAATACACCAGGAGAAAGCCAGTAGCACCGGGCTTTCGGTGAGGAAGCTCTTACCCATTTCCAATCCGAAAAACTGCATATACCATAGTACACCAGCCAACGCACAGAACACTAGATTATTGCCCCACACTTTTCCTTTAGCATAGTCACCCATCGATTTATTAGCTACATTCTGTTGCAAACAGTAAGCTGCATTTGTCAGGAAGCCTCCAAGCGTAACCAGAAAGATAACCGGAAGACCGGCATAAAGTCCTTCCACTCCGCCAGCCAAAGCGGCTTCTTTGATAGGTGTTCCTGCATCCAGTCCCAAAGCAAAGCAGGCACTCATGACACCAGCCAAAAGTGCAACCAGTAACCCTTTTGTCAATGCAAAGTCTTTTACGGCAGCACGTTTTTCTTCTTCACTCATGTTTTGCGCACGCAAGCTACCGGCATACCCGATAATAGCAATACCTGCCAACGTGATGCAAACACCCAACAAAAGAATCAGCCCGTTACCTTCAAACAAGTTTGTACCGGCAAAAAGAGCCGGAAGAAGGGTACCGAAACCGGCACAAGTACCCAGTGAGATACTCTGTCCGAGCGCAACACCCAAATAGCGCATGGAAAGTCCGAAAGTCAACCCTCCTACTCCCCACAATATACCATAAAAGATGCTCATTCCAGCACCTCCTGCTCCCCACAAGTCGAACAAACTGCTCTCTTGGGGTACACCCAGTAGTGAACCCAGGAACGGGAACACTAACCAGGCAAATACACCTTGTATTAACCAGAAGCTTTCCCAGCTCCATTCTTTTACCTTTTTAATAGGTACATAAGAACTGGACTGGCAAAAGCTACCGATGGCTATAATCAATAAGCCGATTAAGATTTCCATAACTTATCGTTTAGAAGTTACTTCGGCTTCGTACTTTTCGATTTCTGCGATGAAATCTTCACCAACAGGAACATTGTTCTTCAAGCAGAACATATCCCAAACTGCATTCCAAGGAAGAGCCTTTTCTTCTTCAAGCAAAGCCAGACGTTGGAATCCCTGTCCGTTTGCTTCGTATTCGCGCAACTTGGCAATCGGTTCGAGCAGAGCACGAGTCATACATTTCTGTGCGGCACGACTACCGATTACGTATGCACCAATACGGTTGATAGATGCATCGAAGTAGTCAAGACCATAATGTACACGGTCCAAAGCACCGCAGCGAACGATTTCGCTGAACAGTTCCATTGTCGGATCATCCATGATAGTAACATGGTCTGAATCCCAACGAACCGGACGGCTCACGTGCAACATCAATTCAGGCACATAAAGCAACAGTGAAGATACTTTATCAGCTACACTTTCTGTTGGATGGAAGTGACCGGTATCCAGTGTAATCATCTTGTTACGAGAAGCACCATAACCGATATAGAAGTCATTAGAACCCACTGTATAGCTTTCCAGACCGATACCGAACACCTTAGATTCGATACAATCCTTCATATTCTTATATTCGGTAGCGAAGATCTGATCCAAAGAATCTTTCAACAATGCACGATATTTCATCCGATTTACCGTAATATCCTTGCTTCCGTCATGCACCCAAAGGTTCATGATACATGGATCGCCCTGTGCCTTACCCATTTCTTCTGCAACTGCACGACAACGTTTGGTATGTTCAATCCAGAACTGACGGATGCCTTCATCAGGATTAGAAAGAGACAAGTCACCTGATTTCGGATGAGAGAAAGAAGTAGAGTTGAAATCGAGCTTCATGTTATGTTCTTTACCCCATTCGATCCAGCTCTTGAAATGTTCCGGTTCTACCTGGTCACGGTCTACCACCTTACCCTGGAAATCTCCATAGATTTCGTGCAGGTTCAGACGATGAGTACCCGGAATATAAGAAGCAGCTTTCAAAATGTCAGCACGCAATTCATCAATATTACGAGCTTTGCCCGGATAATTACCGGTTGCCTGAATACCTCCGGTCAATGAGCCGGCCTGTACTTCAAATCCTGCAACGTCGTCAGCCTGCCAGCAGTGAAGTGACAAATGAAAATCCTGCATCGTTTTCAATACTTGTTCGGTGTCCACACCTACTGCTGCATAACGTTCCACAGCAATCTCATACGCTTTCTGAATCAGTTCTTCTTTTTTCATGATATTCTATTAGTTTTAAAAATGATTATTCTGTCGATCGTTCTATTTATTTCCGAACGCAATTTTTAAAATGGATATAAGCCGCATCCCAAGCTTCCGTGTCTTGTGGTTGATAAGTCTTCAACGGGATAGAACGGTTAATTAACTGCCGCATACCGGCAACATCCGTCGCTTCGCCTGCCGCCATGGCCTGAATCATCACATTACCGATGGCTGTTGCTTCAGATGGACCGGCTACCACAGGAATTCCTATCGCATTGGCAGTAAACTGGTTCAGCAAATCATTCCGGCTACCTCCGCCAATCACGTGCAATGTTTCAATCGGACGGGGAGAAAGTGAACGCAAATTCTCCAACACCTGGCGATAACGCAAAGCCAAACTTTCAAAGATGCAACGCACTACTTGTCCGCGTTTCTCGGGAACCGACTGTCCGGTAGCCCGGCAATATTCTGTAATAGCTTTTTCCATGTCCGCAGGATTCGCGAAACAGTCATCATCCGGATTAATCAGACTACGGAACGGTTCACAAGCATCCGCCTCACTGATTAATTCAGGATAACTTGTATCTCCCCAATTCAGACGGCAACGTTCCAGCAACCACATTCCACAGATATTCTTCAATAGACGGATAGTTCCTTCCACACCACCTTCATTGGTAAAGTTCAACGCTTCCGTTTCGGCATTAATCACCGGAGCATCCGTTTCAACTCCCATCAGTGACCAGGTTCCGCTACTCAAATAAGCAAAGTTGCGATCCAATGCCGGAACGGCAGCAACAGCAGAACCGGTATCATGGCCGGCTACTGCAATTACAGGAATTGCCCCCAGTCCGGTTATCTTTTGCACTTCTTCCGTCAATACTCCCACCTTTTCACCCGGAAATACAAAACGTCCGAAATTCTTTTCACTCAAACCTACTGCTTTCAGCAACTCCGGTTCCAAACGGCGTGTTTGAGCATTTACCAGCTGCGCTGTCGAAGCAATTGTATATTCCGTCACCATCTCTCCGGTCAGCATATAACTTAATGCATCCGGCATAAACAGAATTTTATCTGCCGCCTCCAATGCGCTGTCGTGATTGCGACGTAAAGTATCTAATTGAAAAAGTGAATTAAAATTCATAATCTGAATACCCGTTTTGCCATAGACTTCACTACGCGAAATACGGGAAAAAAGAGCTTCCGGTGCACCTACCGTATGAGGATCACGGTACGCGTATGGTTGACGAAGCAGGTTACCGTCTTTTCCGACGCATACAAAATCCACTCCCCAGGTATCAATACCGATAGAAGCAATGGATTCGCCACGATGAGCCACCAACTTCAATCCGTCAATAATATGACGATATAATGCATAAATATCCCAATAGAAATGTCCACCCACTTCAATCAGGTGGTTAGGAAAACGATTAATCTCTTCCAGATTTAATCCGCCTTCGATGAAAGTTCCTAAGATTGTACGGCCGCTCGTTGCGCCCAGGTCGACTGCAAAAAAGTTTTGTTTCATGGTATTCTGTCTATATATTTAAGGTATCCATTTACCTACATGGCAAAGATAGGCGATTCCCTCCTCCCTTTCCTTATGTATTTTGATTGAAAGGGTATACATTTTGACACAAAACAAAAAAGCAGACTCTCACCGTTTAGCATATTTTTCACTTTTATGCAAAAAAACTTTGGTTTTATGCATATTTTTTCCAAAATAATGCATACTTTTGCGCCATTCTTAGAATAATTATACAATGAAGAAGAAAGCAAATCGGTTAGACGCCATCAAAATGATTATCTCAAGCAAGGAGGTCGGTTCGCAGGAAGAACTGTTGCAAGAGCTGAACCGCGAAGGCTTCGAACTGACACAGGCCACCCTCTCCCGCGACTTGAAACAATTGAAAGTAGCCAAGGCTGCCAGTATGAACGGAAAGTACGTATATGTACTGCCGAACAACATTATGTATAAACGTTCTACCGACCAGAGTGCCGGTGAAATGTTACGTAACAACGGATTTATCTCTTTGCAGTTTTCCGGTAACATTGCCGTTATCCGCACCCGTCCCGGTTATGCGAGCAGCATGGCGTATGACATCGACAACAATGAATTCAGTGAAATTCTGGGAACCATTGCCGGTGACGATACAATCATGTTGGTGTTGCGTGAAGGAGTTGCCATCAGCAAAATACGTCAGCTTTTGTCACTCATCATTCCCAATATCGAATAATTATACCTATTATATAATAAAGAAATGGACACTCAACAAATAGATGTTATGGTAGCCGACGCCTCACATGAGGTTTACGTTGACACTATTTTGGAAACTATCAGAAATGCTGCCGCCGTACGAGGAACAGGAATTGCGGAACGTACACACGAATACGTAGCGACAAAGATGAAAGAAGGTAAGGCGATTATTGCTCTTTGTGGCGATACTTTTGCCGGGTTCACCTACATCGAATCATGGGGAAACAAGCAATACGTGGCTACTTCCGGTCTGATCGTTCATCCCGATTTCCGTGGATTAGGACTGGCAAAACGTATTAAACAAGCTTCTTTCCAACTGGCACGTCTCCGATGGCCGAAAGCAAAAATATTCAGTCTGACCTCCGGAGCAGCCGTCATGAAGATGAACACCGAACTGGGTTATGTGCCTGTCACCTTCAACGAACTGACAGACGACGAAGCTTTCTGGAAAGGATGCGAAGGATGTATCAACCATGATATTCTGGTAGCGAAAAACCGCAAGTTCTGCATCTGCACAGCCATGCTGTACGATCCGACAGAGCCGCGGAACATCAAAAAAGAACAAGAAAGAAATAACATTTAAAAGATACAGCACTATGGAAGAAAAGAAGAAAAAAGTAGTGGTGGCATTCAGCGGCGGACTGGACACATCGTTCACCGTCATGTACCTCGCCAAAGAAAAAGGTTACGAAGTATATGCAGCTTGTGCCAATACGGGTGGTTTCAGCGAAGAACAACTGAAAACAAACGAAGAAAATGCTTATAAACTGGGAGCAGTGAAATACGTGACGCTGGACGTTACCCAGGAATACTACGAAAAGAGCCTGAAATACATGGTTTTCGGAAATGTGCTGCGTAACGGTACTTATCCTATTTCTGTTAGTTCCGAACGTATTTTCCAGGCACTGGCCATCGCACGATATGCCAATGAAATCGGTGCGGATGCCATCGCACACGGTTCTACCGGAGCAGGTAACGACCAGATCCGTTTCGACATGACTTTCCTCGTACTGGCTCCCAATGTAGAAATCATCACATTGACCCGTGACATGGCATTGAGCCGTCAGGAAGAAATTGATTATCTGAACAAACATGGTTTCAGCGCGGACTTCACCAAACTGAAATACTCTTATAATGTAGGTTTGTGGGGTACTTCTATCTGTGGCGGCGAAATCCTCGACTCTGCGCAAGGACTCCCGGAAACAGCCTACCTCAAACATGTTGAAAAAGAAGGCAGCGAACAGCTCCGCCTGACTTTCGAAAAAGGGGAACTGAAAGCTGTCAACGACGAGAAGTTTGACGACCCGATCAAAGCCATCCAGAAAGTGGAAGAGATTGGTGCAGCATACGGTATCGGCCGTGATATGCACGTGGGTGATACAATTATCGGTATCAAAGGCCGTGTAGGATTCGAAGCAGCAGCCCCGATGTTGATTATCGGCGCCCATCGCTTCCTTGAGAAATATACATTGAGCAAATGGCAGCAATACTGGAAAGACCAGGTTGCCAACTGGTACGGTATGTTCCTCCACGAAAGCCAATACCTCGAACCGGTGATGCGTGACATCGAAGCGATGTTGCAGGAAAGCCAGCGTAACGTAAACGGTACGGCTATCCTCGAGCTTCGCCCTCTCTCCTTCTCTACCGTAGGTGTAGAATCGGAAGACGATCTGGTGAAGACTAAATTCGGAGAATACGGTGAAATGCAGAAAGGCTGGACAGCCGAAGACGCCAAAGGCTTTATCAAAGTCACTTCTACTCCGCTACGTGTTTACTATAATAACCACAAAGACGAAGAGATATGATTAAAGCAGGAATCATTGGTGGCGCAGGATATACAGCAGGCGAATTAATCCGTCTGCTGCTCAACCATCCGGAAACTGAAATCGTATTTATCAACAGCAGCAGTAATGCCGGAAACAGAATTACCGACGTACACGAAGGCTTGTATGGAGAAACAGATCTAAGATTCACCGACCAGTTACCTCTGGACGAAATCGACGTTCTCTTTTTCTGCACCGCCCACGGCGATACAAAGAAATTCATGGAAAGTCACAACATACCGGAAGACCTGAAGATTATCGACCTCTCGATGGACTACCGCATTATGAGCGACGACCACGACTTTATCTACGGCCTGCCGGAACTGAACCGCCGTGCCACTTGTACGGCAAAGCACGTAGCCAATCCCGGCTGTTTTGCAACCTGCATCCAGCTCGGTTTGCTTCCGCTTGCCAAGAATCTGATGCTGACGGATGATGTAATGGTAAATGCCATTACAGGAAGTACGGGAGCCGGAGTGAAACCGGGTGCTACCAGTCATTTCAGTTGGAGAAACAACAATATGAGTGTGTACAAAGCATTCGAGCACCAGCATGTTCCGGAAATCAAGCAATCACTGAAACAGCTGCAAAACAGTTTCGATGCGGAGATCGACTTCATTCCATACCGTGGAGATTTCGCCCGTGGTATCTTTGCAACGATGGTAGTCAAAACCAAAGTAGCACTGGAAGAAATCGTTCGTATGTACGAGGAATATTATGCAAAAGACTCCTTTGTACACATCGTAGACAAGAATATTGACTTGAAACAAGTCGTTAATACTAATAAGTGCCTGATACATCTGGAGAAACACGGTGACAAACTATTGATTATCTCTTGTATCGACAATTTGCTGAAAGGCGCCAGCGGACAAGCGGTTCATAACATGAACCTGATGTTCAATCTGGAAGAAACCGTAGGACTACGTTTGAAGCCTTCAGCGTTTTAATGAAGAATGAAGAACGAAGAATGAAGAATTGCCACAATAGAACAAATTCATTATTGAATACAAAAAGCTATTCATTTGCACTTCGAATTGTACAAATGACTAAATATCTTCGAGAAATGAAACAAGAGTTCATCCTCAGCAAACAAATTCTTCGTTCCGGCACTTCTATTGGAGCTTCAATTCGAGAATCCGAATTTGCCCAAAGCAATGCTGACTTCATTAATAAACTAAGTATATCATTAAAGGAAGCTAATGAAACCGACTATTGGTTGAATCTTTTAAAAGATTCAGATTATATCGATTCTAATGCTTTTAATAGTATGGAGATTGATTGTGGAGAACTCATAGCTCTGCTTGTTTCTTCAATCAAAACTGCCAAAAATAATCAAATGAACCATGAAGTAACCTAATTCTTCATTCTTCATTCTTAATTCTTCATTTAATTATTATGAAATTATTCGACGTATATCCTTTATATAACATCAACATTGTCAAGGGCGACGGTTGCAAGGTATGGGATGAGAACGGAACGGAATATCTGGATCTCTACGGAGGTCATGCCGTTATCTCTATCGGACATGCACACCCTCACTATACAGCAATGATAAGTAACCAGGTGGCTAAACTTGGTTTCTACTCAAACTCCGTCATCAACAAGCTCCAACAAGAGGTAGCCGAACGACTGGGCAAGATTTCCGGTTACGAAGACTACAGCCTGTTCCTGATTAACAGTGGGGCCGAAGCGAACGAAAATGCTCTGAAGCTAGCCTCTTTCTATAACGGACGTACCAAAATCGTATCTTTCAATAAGGCATTTCACGGACGGACATCTCTGGCGGTAGAAGCGACTCACAATCCTTCCATTATCGCCCCTATCAACAATAACGGTCATGTCACCTATCTCCCGCTCAACGATATGGAAGCGATGAAACAGGAATTGTCTAAAGGAGACACATGTGCTGTTATCATTGAAGGAATACAAGGGGTAGGCGGTATCAAGATACCGACCACCGAATTTATGCAGGAACTCCGCAAAGCTTGCAGCGAAACAGGAACGATCCTGATTCTCGATGAAATTCAGAGCGGATACGGGCGTAGCGGTAAATTCTTCGCCCATCAATATAATGACATCAAGCCGGACCTCATCACTGTAGCCAAAGGTATCGGCAACGGTTTCCCGATGGCAGGTGTCCTAATCAGCCCGATGTTTAAACCGGTATATGGTCAATTGGGAACTACCTTCGGTGGAAACCATCTGGCATGTTCGGCAGCACTCGCTGTGATGGACGTCATTGAGCAAGAAAATCTGATAGAAAACGCAAAGGTAGTAGGCAACTACTTACTGGAAGAACTGAAGAAATTCCCGCAAATAAAAGAGGTACGCGGACGCGGACTCATGATCGGACTCGAATTCGAAGAACCCATCAAAGAACTACGCAGCCGCCTCATCTATGATGAGCACGTATTTACCGGAGCAAGCGGTACGAATGTACTTCGCCTGTTACCTCCTCTCTGTCTTACTATGGAGGAAGCGGAAGACTTCCTTGCCCGGTTCAAGAAAGTACTCTAATCGCTCATTTGATTAATAAACAGCCAACGATAAAAGCAGCCTTTATTAGAAATTTATTTCTTATTCCGGCTGCTTTTTGTTTTTTCGTAATTAACTGTTACCTTTGCCTTTAACAACTCATTAAAAATAAGCGTATATGAAAATAGCCATTATCGGTGCAGGAAACATGGGCGGTTCAATAGCCCGTGGCCTGGCAAAAGGAAGTCTGATAGACGATTCGGACATCATTGTGTCCAATCCGAGTGCCGGAAAACTAGAGAAACTGAAAAAGGAATTTCCGGGTATCTCTATCACCAACAGCAATGTGGAAGCTGCCACAGGTGCAGATATTGTCATCCTTGCTGTCAAACCGTGGTTTATGGAACCGGTGATGCGCGAATTGAAACTGAAAAGCAAACAGATACTCATCTCCGTAGCTGCCGGCATCAGTTTTGAAGAACTGGCTCATTACGTCGTAGCACCGGAAATGGCCATGTTCCGCCTGATTCCGAACACCGCTATCAGCGAACTGGAAAGTATGACGCTTGTTGCCGCCCGCAATACGAACGATGAACAAGACAAATTCATCCTCCGGTTGTTCAGCGAGATGGGAACCGTGATGCTTATTCCCGAAGATAAAATAGCGGCAGCCACCGCATTGACCTCCTGCGGTATCGCTTACGTATTGAAATACGTTCAGGCAGCCATGCAAGCCGGAATCGAAATGGGACTTCGTCCCAAAGATGCCATGCAGATGATAGCACAATCCTTAAAAGGAGCAGCCGCACTGATTCAGAACAATGACACCCACCCCAGCGTAGAAATCGACAAGGTCACCACTCCGGGCGGAATCACAATCAAGGGGATCAATGAACTGGAACACAACGGATTCACCTCCGCTATCATCAAAGCCATGAAAGCCTCCAAATAATACCATAGAATTATTAATCATAAAAATACGAACCACTTGTATGAATGAACAAATTAAACAGATCGCAGAACGCCTCCGCGGATTACGTGATGTACTGGAACTGACCGCAGAGGATATCGCCCGCGACAGCGACATCTCTGCCGAAGAATACCGACTTGCAGAAACCGGAGACTACGATATCTCTGTCAGCATGTTACAAAAAATAGCCCGCACGTATAATATAGCTCTCGACGCCCTGATGTTTGGTGAAGAGCCTAAAATGAGCAGCTACTTCGTGACCCGTGCCGGCAAAGGAGTCAGCATCGAACGTACCAAAGCTTATAAATACCAATCACTGGCTTCAGGATTCATGAACCGTACCGCCGATCCGTTCATCGTCACTGTTGAACCGAAAGCAAACGACGAACCAATCCATTATAACCAACATAACGGACAAGAATTCAACCTTGTCATCGAAGGACGTATGCTTATCAACATCGAAGGCAAAGAAATCATCCTCAACCAAGGCGACAGTATCTATTTTAACTCTAAACTTCCACATGGCATGAAAGCGCTCGATGGCAAAACAGTACGTTTTCTGGCAGTAATTATGTAATAATAAAAAAATGAAGAATGAAGAATGAAAAATGAAGAATGAAGAATTATGTTGCACTGTATAAATAATACGCATGGAAAAATTCTTCATTTTTCATTCTTCATTCTTCATTCACATAATCCATAACATCATGGTAGAAAGATTTTTATCACAGACCTCTTTCAGTTCACAAGAGGATTTTATCAAAAACTTGAAAATAAACGTCCCGGAGAACTTCAACTTCGGCTATGACGTAGTAGACGCCTGGGCTGCCGAACAACCTGACAAGAACGCTTTACTTTGGACAAATGACAAAGGCGAAAGTCGCCAATTCTCATTTGCCGACATGAAACGATCTACGGACATGACCGCCTCTTACTTCCAGAGCCTGGGTATCGGCCGTGGCGACATGGTGATGCTGATTCTGAAACGCCGTTATGAGTTCTGGTATAGCACCATCGCTCTTCACAAACTAGGAGCAACCGTTATTCCGGCTACTCACTTGCTGACCAAGAAGGATATTATCTATCGCTGCAACGCTGCCGACATCAAAATGATCGTAGCTGCCGGCGAAGGAATCATCCTGCAACATATCAAAGATGCTCTTCCCGAATGTCCTACGGTTGAAAAGTTAGTCAGTGTCGGTCCGGAAATCCCGGAAGGCTTCGAAGATTTCCATCAGGGTATCGAAAATGCTGCTCCATTTGTACGTCCGCGCCATGCGAATACTAATGATGACATCTCTCTGATGTATTTTACCTCCGGCACTACCGGCGAACCTAAGATGGTGGCACATGACTTTACTTATCCGTTAGGTCATATCGTTACCGGTAGTTTTTGGCACAACTTGGATGAAAACAGCCTTCACCTCACCATTGCCGATACCGGCTGGGGAAAAGCGGTATGGGGAAAACTCTACGGACAATGGATTGCCGGAGCCAATATCTTCGTCTACGACCACGAGAAGTTTACCCCGGCAGCTATTCTGGAAAAAATCCAGGAATACCATGTCACCTCTCTCTGTGCGCCTCCTACCATCTTCCGGTTCTTGATTCACGAAGACCTGACAAAGTTCGACTTATCTTCACTAAAATACTGCACCATTGCCGGAGAAGCATTGAACCCCGCCGTATTTGAAACTTTCAAGAAACTGACGGGTATCAAACTGATGGAAGGTTTCGGACAAACAGAAACAACCCTTACCATCGCCACCATGCCTTGGATGGAACCGAAACCGGGAAGCATGGGGCTTCCGAATCCTCAATATGATGTAGACTTGATCGACCATGAAGGCCGCTCTGTTGAAGCGGGTGAGCAAGGACAAATTGTAATCCGCACCAGCAAAGGTAAACCTCTCGGACTTTTCAAAGAATACTACCGGGATGCGGAACGCACTCACGAAGCTTGGCACGATGGTATTTATTACACCGGCGATGTTGCCTGGAAAGACGAGGACGGCTACCTTTGGTTTGTCGGTCGCGCAGACGACGTAATCAAGAGCTCCGGTTACCGCATCGGCCCATTCGAAGTGGAAAGTGCGTTGATGACTCATCCGGCTGTTGTGGAATGTGCTATTACCGGAGTACCCGACGAGATTCGCGGCCAGGTGGTAAAAGCTACGATTGTTCTATCCAAAGACTATAAAGCACGTGCCGGAGAAGAACTGATTAAGGAATTACAGAATCATGTAAAGAAAGTGACTGCTCCTTATAAATATCCGCGTGTCATCGAGTTCGTAGAAGAGCTACCTAAGACAATCAGCGGCAAGATCCGCCGGGTGGAGATTCGCGAAAACGATAAGAAATAAGTAAAAAAGCACCTATTTATCGATAAAATCCTCCTTCACTTGTCTTTTGGCAACCGAAGGAGGATTTCTTATGTGAATCATACTACAAACTGGTCAATTAATACAAATCCTGATTCAATGAATCATTTGTATACTATATATGAAACAATATTACACCTCTATGTTGCTTTTCTCTCTTATCTTTGTCGCAGTAAAAACAAAAACACACTATAAAGATCATGATTACAAGTAGAAAGATTTCTCAAGTCAAAGTTTTTGCTGGTAGTCCTTGGGAGGTAGCCAGCGTAAAAAGTTTATTGAATGCAGCCTATATTCAGGTTTCAATGAAAGACAATGGTTTAAACAGTATTTTGATTTCTGTTCCTTGCGAATACTATACTGCGGCCATGCGTGTAATTAATAACAGAAAAGTTTCATAGGTTTTAGGTTTACATATAAATTGGAGGGTTCTTATTGTCAGCAGGAGTTTTAGCTGGATAATACAGTGACTAGCAACTCATTGCACCCTGACAATAAGCCATGACAATAGGCTGACAATAAAAAGATCGTACTTTTATTGTCAGCCTATTATTTAATAGATTAAATTCACAGCAGAATTATAGAATTCGTTTCAATCTCCTACATATCTTTCTGATCCAGCAGTTGCTACAAATAGCGTTGTCCAGCATAGAATTCTTCTCGAAGGATCGCAGTCTTTCGTATTGTTCCTCCACCATTTTCCATAAACCGTCCAGTCGCGAACTTTGTCCTCTAATTGCCATTAATTCCTGATCCCGCATATTCAAGAGTGAAGCATACAATCTGCTGGTTTTGTTTTTTTCCATGCAAAGTTGCTCTAACTCATCGATATATTCAGACGTAATTCCCAGCTTAGTCCGTTTTATGAATTGCTGGATACTATCATCATCTATGGAAACTGTATCGTTCTCATAAGACACTGTGATTTTTTTCATTTCCACCCAGAGCCAGATATACTCTTTTTCGAGTCGGTATTTCTCGGCTGCCGCTTCTATGCTAATCCATTGTGACATAGTGTTTGTTTTTAATTTGTTATACAACAAGGAATAAATAGTGCTCTGTTGATGTTGATTCAACAAACATTCGCGCTTTTTGTATTCCGGGCGGACAGGAGATTGGGGTTGGGGATTTATAAGGATCATGAAACCAACCGGGTACAATAAAAGCGTGAATGCTGTTGAATCATTATCCACCTCTGAGGGCTAGCAAAACCTTTCCAAAAGATAATGATAACAACAGACATCCACGCTAATCGTTTATATATAACACATCTTTCATCGATATGTTGACATACGACCGTTCACGTGGAATATCTGTTGAATCACCCCTCTTTGGAAAAGAAACTTGCTAGATTTCAGAGGAGGGGGATAATGCAATAATATTCCTATTTCAAAATAAATAACGCTTCTTACCTGTTTCACCACACTGGTGAACAGAAAGCGTATGACAAAGATATGCTTTTTTTTTCGAAACAAAGTGGAAATACGGAAATAAATACAGGAAGTTTTGTATTGAAAGAGAGGAAGTTCAATATTAGCAAAGAGCGTATAAGAAATATAAACTCGCTACGAAGCGAATGTCGCCCCCGTTAATTGAATGCTGCGCATCTGGTATCTTTCACCAAAGAAGCAGGTATTGTTCGGCTAAAGCTACAGTATTGTTCGGCTAAAGTAACAGTATTGTTCAGCTAAAGCTACGGTATCTTTACCTTCCCACGGCCGTGGTGACTTCTTTCCACAGCCGTGACGAATTCCTACCACGGCCGTGGGAAGATCTCGTCACGGCCGTGGCGAACTACCAATACCGGTAAGTTAACGTAAGAATAACGGTGTCTTTAGGCAACAATACACAGTGGCGAGCATATCTTTACTTACTTGTTAATGTTTCAAGTCCGCCTTCTTGAATAGAGTATAACAAGAAAGCACATTCTTTATCGCGATAAAGCGCAAATAGTTTGTTTTACAAGTACCTTATCCGTACCTTTGAAACCAATAACAAACACTTACTCTCAAAATATCAAGAGAAGAAAAATGAAGATTACACAAATCAGGGAAAACGGAGATACGGAGGCACTAAGCGTGACAGACATCGACCTGCTGATAGAAAAAATGAAAAAAGAAACCAAGCTCCGCCCGGTAACCGGATTACGTCAGGCCCTGCATTTTGTTCTACCCGACGAGCCTTGTTCCCTCGCCAACAAACTACCACGAGTGATTCCCGCAGCAGCCTTCGGACGAGTGAACGGAGTGAAGCGAATGAAAACCTACAATGGCATTGTAGAACTGACCATCGGTCCGCTAGCCGGAAAGACAGAAGTGGAAATCGTGAAACAAAAGGCAGCCGAACTTCCCCAAACAATGCTGGCTTTTATGGGAGCAAGTGGTAAAAGCGTCAAGATATGGACTTGCTTCACCCGTCCGGACGGCACTTTACCGCAAACAACGGAAGAAGCCGAAGTGTTTCAGGCACATGCTTACCGGCTTGCCATTAAATGTTATCAGCCTCAACTTCCCTTCAACATTCTATTGAAAGAGCCGAAACTGGAACAATTCTCACGTCTTAGCTATGATCCGGACTTGATTTATCGTCCCACCCCTGTCCCCTTCTATCTTTCACAACCCATCGGTATGCCCGGCGAGATGACTTATCATGAGAAATCGAGCACTGAAGCATCTCCACTGAATCGAGCACTGCCGGGGTATGACACGGAAGATACAGTAGCATTGCTTTATGAAGCGGCATTGCGGAAGACATTCGAAGAAATGGAAACAGACTGGCATCGGAACGATCATGATTTGCAAACGTTAGTAGTCCCGCTTGCCGAAAATTGTTACTACTCCGGCATCCCGGAAGAGGAGGTAACCCGACGAACCATCATGCGTTATTACAAAAGAAAAAATCCGATGCTGATACGCGAAATGATAAGAAACGTATACAAAGAATGTAGGGGAGTGCCCAAAAGCAACTGCCTGACTAAAGAGCAACGCCTTAGCCTGCAGATGGACGAATTTATGAACCGTCGTTATGAGTTCCGTTATAATACGCAGATCGGGGAAGTGGAATACCGGGAGCGTTTCTCGTTTCAGTTTTATTTTCATTCCATCGACAAACGGGCACAAAACAGTATCATGCTTGATGCCCAATCCGAAGGTATTGGCGTATGGGACAGGGACATAGACCGATACTTACATTCCAACCGTGTGCCGATCTACAATCCGTTGGAAGAGTTCCTGTTTCATCTGCCTCATTGGGACGGCAAAGACCGTATTCATGCTTTGGCAAGCAGGGTTCCTTGCAAAAATCCGCATTGGGAGTTGCTTTTCCACCGTTGGTTCCTGAATATGGTTTCACATTGGAGAGGGGTAGATAAAATGCACGCGAACAATACGTCGCCCATATTAGTGGGCCGACAGGGAACTCATAAATCAACTTTCTGTCGTGAAATGATTCCGCCTGCGCTTCGCGCTTACTATACAGACAGCATTGATTTCAGCCATAAACGGGATGCAGAACTGTATCTGAATCGGTTTGCGCTCATCAACATCGATGAGTTTGACCAGATAACTCTGCCACAACAGGGATTTCTGAAACATATTCTTCAAAAGCCTGTGGTCAATCTCCGAAAACCGCACGGTCGCTCGGTACTTGAATTGCAACGGTATGCTTCATTTATCGGTACAAGCAATCAGAAGGATTTGCTGACTGATCCTTCGGGAAGCCGCCGTTTCATTTGTATTGAAGTGACGGGAAACATCGACACTACACAGCCGATAGATTATGAACAGCTTTACGCACAAGCCATGTACGAGATTCATCATGGCGAACGCTACTGGTTTGACAGTGAGGATGAGCAGATTATGACGGAAAACAACCGTGAGTTTGAGCAGACACCGGCTATGTTGCAATTGTTTTACCAGTATTTCAAGACTGCACAAACGAAAGAGGAAGGGGAATTTCTTACTCCGGTTGAAATATTGAATTATCTGAAGAAGAAAAGCGGTATGTCATTGTCTGATAACAAAGTATACCACTTCGGGAGATTGCTGCAAAAATGCGGTATTCCTTCAAAGCATACTTATAAAGGTACTGTTTATCAGGTTATAAAGGTATTATAAGAGATAAAAGTAAGGCTGACAATAGAAGTCTGGATATTTTATTGTCAGCCTATTATCAATGATTATTGTCAGGTGGTAGAATATTGATATTCATCTACTTGAATGTAATCCTGACAATATGACAATAAAACAGGTACAAATCATTAGGAGATTCAAATTTGAGAGTTTTGTTTCATAGATGAATAGGGGTAATCTTATTTAATTTCATCCACAAAGTCTAGTGTATCACCAGTATTAAACTTGTCGAAATCAGACTGAAACACACGGTCCTGAAAGATACGGTATTTCTCAAATTCGGTTTCTACATAATCTTTCGCTTGTTCGGCAGACATCTTTCCTGAATCATTTAATATGGGGCGGTCATCGCTATCCAAGAATTTATCTATACGTTTTGCCCAATCTTCCATTGTCATAGGAATATGCCGCTTTGCCCGGTCTTCTGCCAAATCCAGAAAAGCATTGACCAACCGTCCCATTGACTCCAGTTCTTCTTCTTTCAAATAATTCTTTGCTATCGACACATCTGTTTTTACAATCTTTCCGTTAGGAGCTTTCTCCCAGGTAGTTAGTCCCATGTGTTCCTTCTCTGCATCGGCACGCTCTACAATAAGTTCTGCCGCCGTGTGTCCATGAACTGCATAGTGCATTTTGTTCTGGACTTTTTTGAAAAACAAACGTGTGGTCGGGGCATTGAGGTTATAGTCTATGCTGGTAGCATAAATATCTGTTAGCTTTTGGTAGAAACGTCGCTCACTCAATCGTATTTCCCGGATTTCAGCAAGCAAATGTTCAAAGTAATCTTCATTGATGAATGATCCGTTCTCCATTCGCTTTTTATCAATGACATATCCACGAATGGCAAACTGCCGAAGTATAAATGTACACCATTGCCGAAATTGAGTGGCGCGCACGGAGTTGACGCGATAGCCGACTGAAATGATGGCATCAAGACTATAAATAAAAACTTCACGAGAAATATTCCGATTACCTTCTTTTTGAACTATCCGGTTTTTCCGGATAGTTGTATTCTTATCTACTTCTCCTTGCGAATATATATTTTTCAAATGTTCATTAATTGTGCGTATATCAACATCGAACAATATCGACATCGTCTTCTGCGTCAGCCACAAAGTTTCGTCCTGATAAAGCACTTCAATGCCTTCTTCTTTATTCTCTATCTGAAAAATAAGAAATTCAGCCGTACTATTGCGTATTTGCAGTTTCTTGCTTCCGTTATTACTTTCTTCCATATTCATCTTGAACATTCATTTCTTTTATCAGAAACAAATGTACTTAGAACATATCGAACTGCCAAAGATAATATCTCCTATTTTATCTCCACCTTCGTCTGTAATCTTATGTCATTGGAAGCAGCGCCAATCATTATCTGAGAAGTTCCCTAAAAAGATCATAATTACAGTAGAAAGCTTTCTCCGTAATATCTTCGCTTTATGGATTCAACAGATTTTATTCGTATTTTTCCGGTTTACATATTGGTTTACATGAACCGCATAAATTATATGTATAAAGGTACTGGCAAAAACATTTAGATGGAAAAGATATAAACAGGGGAAATAGTAACTTCTTCATAAAACAAACATAAATAAAAGAAACCTGCTTACCCAAAGAATATTATCTTTTCAGTAAGCAGGCTTTCACTCATATTCAAAAATGCAAAGAGCAAAATCTCTCACAAATTTGTGTGTTCCATTAATTGATAGCTATCGGAGCATCCAACGTCTTAATAGTAATTCCATTTGTAGTACCGTTTATACGCCCTGTGGCATCTTTGATAACTCCACCTTCCTGAGTCTCCGATCCGTCTAGTTTATAATAAAGTGCCAAGCCTTCTGAAGCAGGGTCAACACCCAGCATATTCTGCTTAAGTTGATTTTCCGTACGGGCTACACTCCAAACACGGACTTCACTCATTTTACCATGGAATGGACGTTCACCCCATTTAAAACCATAGATTCTACCAATATAAAAACCCATATCCGAATTCGGATCAAAACCGTCAATCCCCCAATCTGAACCAGCCCATTTCTCACCATTTACATAAATGCCTGTTTTTCCTGTCGGTTGATCATAAGTCAACGCTACATGATACCAACGATTTGTTAACAACGGTTTCGTTACACGGTAGTTCTGTCTTCCGGCCACTTCCAAATAATCTTTAGGAGTAATTCCTCCTCCCGCATCACCGATACGGAGGATCATCACACCTTCAGTTCCCATAATCGTATTATTATCGAGGAAATAATCCACATTAATCAATGCTTCGTAAGTGAATGACGAGAAGAAAGTACCGACAGGGAACTTCACAGAAATATAGTGATTACTGAAGTTACCAGCTTTGGTAATTTTCAACGGTTTGGAGAAAAAGAAATATGCAATGTTTGTTCCGGAAAGAGTCGACACCGAAGACGAATGCACCCGCATAGGCAAAACATACGAGTTCCCGGCTTTCAAGGCTTCTAACCCGGAAAGTTCGACTTCTACATTATCCGCATACAATTTTCCACTCGAAATAGAAGATGTCGTACTGCTTAGCTTTACCTGCGAAACATCAAGCATCTCATAATTTGTGCCATACTTTGCATTGTATTCGTCTACTACACTTGGTTCGGCTACACTATATGATACGTCTACCTGAGAGGAAGTTGCTGACGAGAGTCTTGAAACCAGATCAAATGTCATTACATCCATTTCATCTTCCACCGAGAAATTATATTCCTTGCTTTCGAAATAAACCTTAGGCTCCAGCAGGTCATTCATGCTGTCGTTGCAAGCGCCCAACAATAACGCCATACTACCTACCATCAAATAATAGAATATATGTTTATTCATCATCTTTTTACTGTTTTAGAATTTTATAAGTCCACTTATTCCTGCGGTTTATTTTCCGCTTCGTTTTGTTTCGCTTTCCATTCATTGAAAACCCGCTGATTGATTTGAATAGCCTGACGCATCCATTTATAATTTGGCGTATTGTCATAATCATTATCGAAGCGATAAGCTCCTACTCCACCTTTATAACCTTCTCGCGGCATAGCAGCTGCCTGCTTCAGCAATTGACCTCCATTAGTGGCATACTTTTCAAAGTTCTCTGTGCAGATTATTTTCTTAGGATCAACGCCATAACCATCAAAACCGGGATTGGAACTACCATAACTTTGTATAATCCAATAATCGACATACTCATCCAATTCATGGGTAAGCCCATAAATATTTCCATCAATACAGATCATTTTATGTCCTTTACCTTCCGGATCGCTTTTCGGGCCAATGTAATTATTCATTTCTTTAACCAAATGAATCAAATGCTTATTCTGACTCAATGTGCCATCCATATCAAACACACCACTACCGATTTCCCAGTCTACATCATAACCGTCCCATTCGTTTGCATACAAAGAATCGCACAGAGCTTTGGCAAACTTCGCCAGACATGCATAATGGTTTTCACTTTCAAACTGACCTTCAAATCCCCAATATTTCCAACGGGCTTGTTTCTTCGCCGTTTCCAATTGAGCCGCCGACCAGCCTTCTTCCTCCGCTTGTTTTTCCACTTCGAGGTATACCGAATTTGGTGTCGCACCCTTACCAAGATAAGAAAGCAGACTTACCTGCAACAGTTTCGTTCCTTTCACCTTTTGCACAAACTCTTTATCTGCCTTCTGCTCCGGAGTGATTTCATAACGTCCTGGAGCGCCACTCCACATTGAAACAAAATCCATACTATCGGGCATAGCAGAGAGATATCCTCTTCGATAAGCTCCAGCAGGCGCCCAATTGGAATACCATCCGAAAGCTACGGGACGATTGTAATTCCAAGCAGTCGCCTTATAGGCGCGCAGATTGGCATAATATGCCTCACTCTCCGCATTGTTCATTGTGGCATACCCGCCTATATGGTCTATCTCAATATTCTCCACATCCATGCAAGAAGTTACCATCATGCCTGTCAATGGAATAATATATAACAATTTTCTTAATGATTTCATATTCTTCATCTGTATTAAAATGATACATGTAGGTTATCTCTTACAATCCCACCACAAACGGGTAGAAGACTTATCTTCGCCACCTGCACCGTTATTGAACAACTTCAAGGCTGCTTCATAAATAGCCTTTCCCTCGTTAGTCTGAGAAAAACTGGTAGGATAAATCATACGGCGAATACCGCCCTCAAGAGTTGCGCCTTGCACTGCTCCTTTCAAAGTCTTAATGACATTCAACTTCGGATAACCGGTTCTTCTCCATTCCGTCCACGCTTCCTGTCCGTTAGGAAACAAAGCAATCCACTTCTGAATCATAATTTTTTCCAACTTCTGCTCTGTTGTTCCTTCAAACTTGGCAGTAGTCTCACACGGAGCAGAAAGTGTTTGCCCATACTGATAATGGGAAAAAACATATGCCCGAGGTGACAAATTGGAATTCATATAATCGTCTACAGGATCGGTCACACCATTCTCCTGAAAAGACATATCAATGCCCTGTTTATACCATGAATCCGCACTGCCGAAACCTTCCCACACTAAAGCTGCTTCCGCACGCAAAAAATAAACTTCCGATGCACGCAGCCAATATGTAGGAGTTCCACTTTGAATATTGGGCTTTGAGCAAGATTTGTAGATGTCATTCTGCGCATTGGCATGCCCTGCCGGCACCGCTTGATACGTTTTTCCGTCGAAAGCCTCAACACCATAAGAGGCATTACCATCCATCGGCAAAAAATAAACGCTCAAACGCGGGTCTTCATATCCCATCAGATAAGAAAAGATGGAAGAACCCATACGAGCTTCATTATAGTTGCCTGCCAACCATTCAATGTTGTTGCGGAAAGTCATACCCGCTCCTTGACTCATTTGAGCCGCATCATCCTTAGCCGTCATCACGCCAATAGAATGATTCACTGCTTGAGTAGCATACTTTTTCGCCAGTTCCGCATCAGCGAAGCGGACACGCATAGCCAAACGAAGCATCAGCGAATTGCCATATTTCACCCATTTGGTAGCATCTCCGGCATATACCGCATCATAAGCGCCCATTACATTCACCCCATTTTCCGCCTTTTCCGTTAATTCTTCAATGGCTGCGGTCAATTCTTCAAACATCGCCGTATACACCTCTTTCTCCGAATCGAACGGAATGTTCATTGTAGCGTCCGCCGCATGAGAATAAGGCATCGGACCGAAACTTTCAAGTGTCTTGTGCCAAGCGGAAATCTTCAGAATTTGAGCCAAAGCAAAGACTTCGGGCGTACCATTTTTCTCGGACGCTATTTTCAATTTCTTCCAAGGATCAAGAGCATTGGTATAAGACTGTGTATAGGTCGCTTTTATCCAATTGTCCAACAAATAATAAGTAGTATTGTTACTACCTGCGTTCCAACCGTTACTGTTGTTCTCGCCAAAAAATCCACTCCAATTATCGGCCGACAGATGATAAGCTATTTGATATTCATTGATAACATCTGTATCATCAGCCTGTGTGCCTACGGGAATCACTGTCCGTTGCATAGCTGTAATCAGCCCTCCGACTTCAAAACCATCCATCGCACCTTCTCCGTCGCTCATCTCAAATTGGTTGGTATTGATTTCTTCAAAATTGCATGAGGCAAATAGCGCCATTGCGCATATCACCGCTAATAGTTTAAAATGATTCATTTTTCTCATAATAAAGAAGGTGTATTATAATTTAAATTTAATACCGAAGCCAAAGCTACGAACACTCGGTTGCATAAAATAATCATTACCTTGTCCGTAAGTACTAGTGGAAGGAGTCAGTTCCGGATCGAACGGAGCTTCGCAATACAACATCCAAGGATTGTTGGCTATAAACGAAACTGTAACATCTTTCAACACGTTACCAAACCACTTATTAGGCATAGTATAGCTAAAGGTAAGTTCTTGCAAACGAATATTGGTGGCACTGTATACATAGTAACCGGAAGTTTCATAATTTCCCGTACCTGTCATCTGATAATAAGACTTCGCATCTACCAGACCTTGTCCCTTCAACAATACGCCTCCCGCTTCACGAGCCTCAGCCGAACGTTTGGACACACCGAAACGATCAAGCAATGCCTCTGTAGAAGAGGTCACCACGCCACCAAAACGTCCGTTGATTTGGAATCCGAGTCCAAAGCCTTTGTATGTCAACATATTACTCCATCCCAGATTAAAGTCAGGAGAAGTTTTTCCCAAATAAACAGGTTCCCCCTTTTCCATTCCAAAGGTTCCGTCGCTCTTTACCTCAACATATCCCAGGTGGTCTTTCTTCAAGAAGGTGTTGGCATAAATATCGTGGATACTTCCGCCTTCTTTCAAGATGACACGACCACCATCCTTCAAAACCTCCGGAATATTAATCGGTTCATCCATCAAATCCGTATGATAGTTTTCAACCATCTCCTTAATCTCGTTTATATTTCGAGAGAATGTCAATGTTGAAGAGATTCCTAATCCGAACTTAAACTGATCGGAATAGCTTAATGAAGCCTCCCAACCACGATTTTCCACATTACCGGCCTGCAAATAAATCTGCTTGTATCCGGTATATTCCGGAAGATCACCCAAGAAGGTCTGATTGTATGTATTAGAATGATAGTAGGTTACCTCCGCACTTAATTTATTCCACAACTTCAGACTTAATCCAAATTCGTATGACTTTGTACGCTCTGCCTTGAAATCAGTAAACGGATAGATACCGGTAGGATCTAATGCACCACCCACAATAGGGGTAGTTACCGTACCCGGAGTCAGTCCCGAACGGGATACAGGCGCACCGACTTCCGTATACGAACCACGAACTTTCAGGTAAGAGATAAATTCGGGCAATTTGACCATCTCGGAAATAATCCCGGACAGACCGATTGAGGGATAGAAGAAAGATTCTTCATCGGTATTCACCAAACGTGAATTCCAGTCATTACGTCCGGTCAGCGTCAAATAAAGCATACTCTTCCAACCAAGTTCCAAATTGGCAAAAACAGCATGATTACGTACACGACTATCACCACCCTTTTCTGAGATACGACCATTAGCCGGATCGATATTAGAAGCCGCAAATTTATTGGGCACTCCCAATAATGTCCCTTTGTATCCTCTCTCCAATGCCCAATAGTTAGAATAGTTCCAACCCGCATTGGCAGAAATACTGAAATCAGCTATATGTTTATTTACGTTCAACATAAAGTCGGCATATTCCTGACGGTCTTCATAGTTATTGTATCCATACAGTCCTTTCTTTCCTTCCGCAAATTTATCGTCGGATGAAGCGTAAATCTTGCGTTCAAACAATACATGTGTGTCATCCATTCTGAAACGGGCTGTCGCATTCAACCAATCGGTAATATTATAAGTCAACCCTACGTTGAACATATAACGACTCTTTTCATTCGTAGCTACATTGCGATAAGCAGTCCAGTAAGGGTTCTGTGAAGCATATACCGGATCTGCCACCGGCCAATACTGAACCGGAAGTTGACGGCTTTCATCGAAATGTTCGAATGACTTAATTCCATCAAAGTCTTCACCACGAGGGAACAAATAGGCGGCCATCACCGGATTCCAATATTGTCCTTGCGATACCATATTCTTGTCTTTCTGTTTCACATACGACGCACCTAAATCGAGTTGTAATTTATCATTAAGGAAAGTTGCCGTATTACGGATTGTGAAATTCAAACGATCATATTCATTATTAGGCACAATACCTTTGGAATTGGTAGAAGAAACAGAAGCAAAAGTCTGATTCGATTTCGTACCGGTGGTCAACGTAACCGAATTAATAAAGTTTGTTCCGGTATTAAAGAAATCCTTCTTAGGATCATAACTTGTAGGAGTCAACAGTTTCTCACCCCAGCTTTCATACATATCTTTTTTGTTACCATACGTATTTTGAAACTCAGGAGTCATATAAGCTTTGCTGAACTCTGAAGAAGAAGAGAACTGCACTGAAAGTTTTCCTTCTTTTCCTTTTTTAGTGGTAATCAAAATTACACCGTTAGCGGCACTACTACCATACAACGCAGCAGCCGAAGGACCACTCAAAACAGAAAGACTTTCAATATCTTCGGGATTGAAGTCGGCGATTCCTTCTGTTCCGGCCTTACCTTCACCCATAATACCACTGTCGGTATTTCCCATATTGGTATTGAACAAAGGAATACCGTCCACCACATACAAAGCATTATTATCACCTTCAATAGATTTTGCACCACGCATTACAACACGTGTCGCACCACCAACTCCACTAGCACTTTTGTTTATACTCACTCCGGCTATCTTACCGTTCAGCGAGTTTACGAAGTTAGCATCTTTTACCGTAGTCAGAGCATCTCCCTTGACTTGTTGTACATTGTAAGACAACGCCTTTTCTGCACGTTTGATACCCAATGCCGTCACAACAACTTCATCGAGCACTTCTGTATCCTGCTTCATTACAACCGGATAGAAATCTTTCTTGGAAACAGGAATTATCTGTGCAGCATATCCGATATAAGATACTTTGAGAATAGATTTCTCTGCCGCCTTGATCGTAAAGTTACCATCGAAATCGGTAATCGTACCTGTAGAACTACCATCCACAGATATATTTACTCCAATCAACGGTTCACCGCTTTCATCAGTAACCTTTCCTTTGATATTTTTAAGGGTTTGTGCAACTACAGGCTTCTTTTCAGCTATTATGATGTAGTTACCTTGAATCTGGAATGAAAAGCCCGTCCCTTTTAAGATGGTATCAAGTGCGGTTTCGAGGGATGCGTTCCGCAAGTTTAACTGGGCTATTACTTTTCCTTTTAATTCGGAATCACTATAATTTATAGACTTTTTAGACTGTTTTTCCACAGTTTTTAAGGCATCAATGACAGTGATGTTCTTTTGCTGGATAGTTATTTTACTATCATTTTGAGCCAAAGCGAAAGTCTGTATAAGAATAAGACTTAAAAAAGTGAGAAAGACCCGCTTATGAGCTATTTTTTCTGCTATTTTTTCGTAGATTTGTAGCATCTTTAGTATTAGTTAATTGGTTATTATTCTAGGATCATTCAGAAGCGTCAATATTACGCTAATATTAAAAGAGATTGATTTCATATCCGGGAGGAACGGCCATTCCTTCCGGGTATTTTTTTGCATTACGTATTAAATTTAAAAGGTTCTACAATATATTTATTCTTTACTAGTTACATAGCACTTATTTCCCTTGATAACATAGTTTACATTTCCTACAACTTGCGATATAATCTTCATAACTTCCTCCAGATTCGCCTGTTTGGAGAAGCGGAAACTATATGTATTCTTTTTCAAGCTATGAAGGCTATATACAAAAGCATAAGGAAATTTGCGTTCAAGACTTGTAAAAATATCCTCCAGATACATATTACTAAAAACCAATTCCCCACGTTGCCATGCCGTCACATCATCTATCTCAGGCATCCGCAGATTGTGCGCTTTCGTATGTTTGTCATATACCAACTGTTCATTAGGCTTTAAAATAATATTGGACAGCAAGTTATTGAATTCAACTTTCACACTACCTTCCAGCAAAGTAGCCATCAGTTCGCTATTTTCCGGATAAGCATTTACATTAAATTCAGTACCTAAAGCAGTAACTTGATAATCATTGGCCTTTACAATGAAAGGATGCTTCTTATCCGGTTTCACTTTAAAGTTGGCCTCACCAATCAAATATACGCTTCTAGTCTCTCCTGTAAATTTTTCCGGATATAGTAGTATACTCTTCGAATTCAGCATGACATATGTACCATCCGGTAATGTAAGTTCACGAATTTCCGCTGTCGGTATATAGCATTCAACTAAATCTTTTTCCGGCCGTTCCTTTTCCAACATCAAATAAATAGAAACGGATGAGACTGCTAACAAGAAAATAGCTGCAGCTCTCCATATAAGCAACTGGTAATTTCTACGTGAAGTGATAGACTGCATTCCCAGATTCTGCCGCATTCGTTGTATTGATTGTTGCATGCCATCAGGCACTTTCTGTTCTCCTGCTTGTTTCCAAAGCTCACGAAGAGCCTCACTCTTTTCATCAACATGCTCCTCATCAGCCAACCACTGTTGCACTTTCTTCTGTGTTCCGGCTGAATAGCTATTATGGCCGAATAATTCTACGAGTTGTTGAATATAATTTTTCATGAATCTTTTTCTTTCTTTTTTGGGCTTTATACACTAAATACAACTACTACATACATACTACTTAAAAATATTAGAGAAAAAAAATAAAAAAGAGGAGTACCTTCTTTAATTCGATCAATGCCAAATAAACCTGATGCTCTATTGTTCGGATAGAAACATCGAGTTTATCAGCTATTTCTTTATGACTTAATCCCCTGAAACGACTAAGTTCGAATATCAACCTCCGACGCTTCGGCATTTTCTCCAGGGTGAGTTGAATAATCATCAACATCTCCTTATAATATACGTTATTCAAGATCTCTTCCTTTTCTGTTAATTCATAAAGAAGAGTCTTCTCTATAACTTCCGACTGATATTCCTGTTCTACCTGTTGATGTTTAAAGATATTCAGAACTATATTTCTAGTCATTATAAAAATATAATTGTCTAGTTCTTTATCATTATCCAGCCACAACTCAGGCTGCAACCAGAGCTTACAGAAAACATCTTGAGCCACATCTTCTGCATCCGCTTCCGATTTTAGCAGCATTTGAGCAAAGTTCTTTACCTTTGGAAAATTTACAGTGAAAAACCTCTGAAACTTTAATTCAATCTGCCTGTCATTATTCTCCATCTCTCTAGTATTTTTCAGTGTTAGCGGTTAAATCAAATATTACATATATTTAGGTCTAAGGAATGATTCAATATAATATTATACATTAAATCATAATCTAAAAGCAAAATAAAAGATTAATAACACAATAAAAAAATATTATAACTCTTTTTTGGTTTATTTCTTCCAAGCAGCTATCATATAGAGCTTTCCAGAAAATAAATAAAATGTATATTATACACCCATAAAAATAAAAAGGCTTCATGAATCAATGATTCATGAAGCCTTATAAAGAATACTCGTACTCGAAGCGGGACTTGAACCCGCACAGCCGCAATGGCCAAAGGATTTTAAGTCCTTCGTGTCTACCATTCCACCATTCGAGCATCCTTTCAAAGAGAGCGGAAAACGAGACTCGAACTCGCGACCCTAACCTTGGCAAGGTTATGCTCTACCAACTGAGCTATTTCCGCGTTTTTTCAACGGGTGCAAAGATAAGTAGTTTACTTGTTTCTGCCAAATCTTTTCGGAGGAAAGTTTAAAAAACTATCCTCCGAAAGTTTATTTTATCTTCCAAGCAGTGCTTTCTCCGCTTTCTCCATTCCACAAAAGTTGAATCCATCAATCACTTGCTGCATCAATGCGGAGATTTCTGCATTACAGAGGTTACCTATACTACCTTCATGAGTATGGTGTACTTCTTTAGTATGCGAGAATTTACCTGCTTCAATATCCAAACCCACCTTTTTATATGCATCACGGAAAGGCATACCCTCACGCGCCAAACGATTTACCTCTTCCACACTAAAAATAAGAAGGTATTTGTCATCATCAAGAATACGTTCATTTACCTTTATTTCATTCATGATATAGGTTGTCATCTGCAAACAGTCTTTCAATTCCTGAAAAGCAGGAAGGAAAACTTCTTTGATAATCTGCAAATCACGGAAATAGCCGGAAGGCAGATTGTTCGCAATCATCATAATCTGTTGGGGAAGCGATTGCAATTTATTGCATTTAGCACGTGTCAGTTCAAACACATCAGGATTCTTCTTATGAGGCATAATGCTGGATCCTGTGGTGCAGTCATCGGGCAACTTGACGAAACCGAAGTTTTGACTGTTAAACATACAGGCGTCAAAAGCTAATTTGGAGATTGTTCCGGCAATCGTAGCCAATGCAAAAGCAACATTGCGTTCCATCTTTCCACGCCCCATTTGAGCATATACAACATTGTAATCCATTGAATCAAAACCTAATAAGTCAGTCGTCATGGTACGGTTCAGAGGAAAAGACGAACCATATCCGGCTGCTGAACCTAACGGATTACGATTGCACATTTTAAATGCTGCCTGCAAAAACAGCATATCGTCCATAAGACTCTCGGCGTAGGCACCAAACCACAAGCCAAAAGAAGAAGGCATTGCAATCTGCAGGTGTGTATACCCCGGCATCAAAACGTTTTTATATCGTTCGCTCTGACGGATCAAGACATGAAAAAGTTGTTCTACCGCTTCGGCAACCTCTTTTATTTGCGTACGGGTAAAAAGTTTCAAGTCCAACAGAACCTGATCATTTCTGGAACGGCCACTATGTATTTTCTTTCCGATATCACCCAAACGACGGGTCAACATCAGTTCTACCTGTGAATGTACATCTTCTACCCCGTCTTCTATCACAAATTCACCTTTTTCGGCCGAGGCATATATACTCTTCAATTCCACCAGCAACTGGTCCAGTTCTTCTTTTGTCAACAACCCAATGCTTTCAAGCATCGTAATATGAGCCATAGAACCAAGTACATCATGCTTGGCCAAATAAAGATCCATCTCACGATCACGACCTACCGTGAAACGTTCGATATCCTTATTTACCTGTACGGACTTCTCCCAAAGTTTCTGTGCCATAAAAAAAAGTTTAATATTCAATAACTGCCAGCATATCAACCATCTTCTCCAAACCTTCCTGGAGAGGTTTCTGCACCATTGCTTTCATAAATGGATTAAGATCCATTCCGATAGTAACCTTCACTTTACACTCTTCTTCTGCAGTTTCAACCAGTTGAATCCACATATTAAAGGGAAGAGGAGAGTTAGTTGTTGCCAACTTTATACATTTACAAGGATCGCGCTCTACAATTTGCAAAGTCAATTGTCCAATAGGGGAAACACTAAAACTCAACGTGTCCGAATCAAAACTCAAATCCTGCACCTTATCTTTTGGCAAACGGTCTTTGACTGCTTCCAGATTACTTAAATCCGAAAGTTTATTATATACGCGCTCCTGGCTGTAAGGTATTACCTTGACACTACTCTCAAAATTACTCATAAACTTCTATTAGTATAAAACAAAAAAAGAACAATCCGGCCAAATATTGTCCGAACAGTTCTTTTTACCAAATATGTTTGATCAAAAAAATGAATCTTATTTTCCAGCATCCCAATGAGCAGGGTCTTTACGCCATTCGTTCAATGTCTGTATGTCTTCTTTTTCAATATAACCTGTACGAAGAGCAACATCAAGCACTGCTTCATAATTGGTCAACGTTACCAAAGTCACCTTCGCATTTTTGAATGCCTCTTCTGCTACCGGGAATCCATACGTATAAGCTGCAACCATACCGATCACTTCGCAACCATCGCGACGAATTGCTTCAACAGCCTTCAAACTACTACCACCTGTAGAAATCAAATCCTCGACGACTACGACTTTCATACCCGGACGAAGTTCACCTTCAATCAGGTTCTCCAATCCATGATCTTTGGGGGTAGAACGAACATACACGAACGGTAGATTCAATGCATCAGCCACTAAAGCTCCCTGCGGGATAGCACCTGTAGCCACACCAGCAATCGCATCCACCTGTCCGAATCGTTCCAATATCAGACGTGTAATTTCAATCTTCACAAAATTACGAAGAGAAGGATAGGACAGAGTTTTACGGTTGTCACAGTAAAAGGGGGATTTCCATCCAGAAGCCCATGTAAAAGGGTTAGCGGGTTGAAGTTTAATAGCTTTAATCTTCAACAGTTTCTCCGCAAATAGTCTCTCTAAGTTTTTCATAACTAAACTAACTATTAATTATTTGCCGCAAAAGTACAGAAATTGAACGAGAATAAAAAGAAGAATCCGTTTATTTTTTCAGTCAATTTGTTCCTCTTCATCGGGAATGTCGATACAACGCTTAATATCTTTCAGTTCAAAACCACGACTCATAGCGAATCGCATCAGCTTTCCATTCAATTCATAATCGTCTGCTGCATGGATACTTTTCCGTTTGGAAGCCAGCAGGTCACGCAGAATAGAAAGGTATTCTTCTTCATCAATCTCGTTCAGATAACGCCATGCCACATCAGATGGGATCTTCTTCATATAAAGCCCTTGGGCTATTTTCATTTTCCCCCACTTGGCAAAGCGGAACTTGTCATTCACAAAAGCTCTGCAGAAACGTTCATCATCGATAAACTTCTCTGATTCCAGTCGGTCAAGAATACGCGCAATGGTATCATAGGCAATTCCCCAACGTTGTAACTTCTCATTTATTTCTGCCCGACAATGCTCGGCAGTGGAGCAGTAAGAGGCTACGCGATTTAAAGCCTCTTCATCAGTTAATTGTGCACTCATCGGTTAGCTGTAACTATTCTATCTTTTCCAAATATGTCTCTTATAACACGAACATCACGATATTGGTTCATTTCAAGTATGTGTGCTGTCTCCCGGCCATAGGCCTGGTTGATTTCAAAATAAAGTTTCCCACCCGGCAAGAGTAATTCACTTCCTAGACGGGCAATACGATTATAAAACCGTAAAGGATCCTCGTCAGGAACAAACAGGGCCAGCCCCGGTTCCCAATCAAGGACATTAGCGTCCATTTCGTTCTTTTCCGTTTCGGTCACATAAGGCGGATTGCTGACAATAACATCAAAAGACGGTATCTTTTTCCAGTCATCGGCCAGAACATCTCTTTGTAGAAATCTCACCCGAGCTTCCAAGGCGTCATTGTTTTTACGAGCAATAGCTAATGCTTCTTCGGAAATATCCCAAGCTTCTACTTCTGCATCCAGAAGTTTTTTATCCAAAGAGATCGCAATGCATCCGCTTCCCGTACCTATATCTAATAGACGACGAGCATTCGGATTCTCCTCTACTATTAGTTCTACAAGCTCCGCAGTCTCCGGCCGGGGAATCAGCACGCTGGAAGCAACCTTAAAATTCCTTCCACAAAACTCCGCAATACCACGAATGTACTGTATAGGTTCATTTTTCTGTAAACGGAATATAATGTTTTCTAATTCACGCTGTTTGCATTCGGATAAAATTATATCTTTGCCCATGTAAATATCGAGCGCATCTAAACCTAACATGTCGCAACAAATCAGCATCGAAAGGGCTTTTACCTCCTCCGGTGGATAGATTTCCTGCAAAGATTGGCGAATGTAAGCGGTGATACGATTCATATTTTCACAATTTCGGAGTGCAAAAGTAAGAATAATATGGCGAAGAGCACCAAAATGGAAGAAGAAAAATACATGAGACGTTGCATTGAGCTTGCAAAGAATGGGTTATGCAACGTATCTCCAAACCCGATGGTAGGGGCCGTTATCGTATGTGACGGGCGAATTATCGGCGAAGGTTACCACATTCGCTGTGGAGAGGCGCATGCGGAGGTTAATGCGATCCGTTCTGTCAAAGATGAGTCATTATTGAAACGTTCCACGATTTATGTCAGTCTGGAGCCTTGTTCCCACTATGGGAAAACGCCTCCTTGTGCCGATCTTATTATAGAGAAGCAGATTCCACGCATTGTTATCGGTTGTCAAGACCCTTTTTCAGAAGTGGCGGGACGGGGAATTCAGAAATTACGGGATGCCGGACGAGAAGTGACAGTCGGTGTATTAGAGGAAGAATGTAAATCGCTGATTCGCCGTTTTATCACTTTTAATACGCTTCACCGTCCTTTCATTACACTGAAATGGGCAGAATCTGCCGATCACTTTATTGATATAGAACGTACAGACGGAAAACCGGTAGTCCTCTCCTCTCCTCTTACTTCCATGCTAGTGCATAAAAAAAGAGCGGAGGCGGATGCGATTATGGTAGGCAGGCGAACTGCTTTATTGGATAATCCGTCACTTACGGTACGCAACTGGTATGGGCACAACCCGATACGCGTTGTGTTAGATCGCACGCTATCCCTCCCTAATGATTTACAAATATTCGATGGCAACGTGCCTACATTTATCTTTACTGAAAAGCAACAGGCAGAAAAAAAGAACATCACATATATCACCATCAACTTTAGCCATAACCCACTGAAACAGATCATGGAAGCATTGTATCAACGAAAAATACAATCATTATTGGTGGAAGGAGGCAGGCAATTGCTGCAATCATTCATTGATAATGAGCTATGGGATGAAGCCTATATCGAAAAGTGCCCCAGCCGGTTACACTCCGGTGTTAAAGCACCTCAAATGGACGATAATTTTAGTTATTCGATAGAAGAACACTTCGAAAGACAAATTTGGCATTATGTTCGTCGATTATAGCTAAGATAGTTCTATTCAGGGGGTTTTACGTCGATAAAAACAGTGTTATTATCTATAATTTTATATAAAACTTACCTGTAATGTTCATTATCGGAAAAAATGTTTCTATTTTTGCAACTTGTAAATAAACACAATCTTTCAAATGAAAATAAAGTTTTTATCATTCATTGCGAGTTTTTTCATGGTGTCATTTGTTATAACGTCATGTCTTGATGACGATAATAACATCGAATATAGCCCGGATGCAACTATACATGCGTTTGAACTTGACACAATCGGGGGGTATGGGGTAAAGTATAAATTCACTATTGACCAATTATCACGTGAAATCTATAACGAAGACTCTCTTCCTGTTCATGCCGATACCATCATTGACAAGATTTTAATCAAAACATTAACAACGGCATCAGGTGTCGTTACGATGAAGGACAAAAGCGGAAACGATTCTGTCTTAAACATTAATGATTCGATCGATCTTCGGAAAGAACTTATTATAAAAGTATGGTCAACAGAAGCATTGGCGGGTATATCTCCTAATCAGACTAAGGAATACAAGATCAAAGTAAATGTGCACAAGCATGATCCGGATTCGTTAAGATGGGATTATGTAGGAAAACTCCAAGACGCAATTACAGAAGCACAGAAAACGATTAAATTCGGAAACGAATATCTCACATATTCAGAGCAAAATCCTGATTTAAAAGTCTATACGAGCAGTGATTTATCTAATTGGTCTTCTGGAACCACTGTTACAGGTTTAAATAAGCTTCCTAATTCAATCATGCCTTTAAACAATATTATACTGGCAACAGTTGATAAGCAAGTATATAGTTCTACTGATGGAAAGACCTGGACTATCTCGGATAAAATTTCAGGCGATGTAACGACATTCGTCTCAAAATTACCAATTGATGATGCTGAAACGGATTCAAAAATAACATATATAAAAGAGGAGAATCAAAAAAAATATTGGTTTTCAATCTTAGAATCAAATCTAACAGGAACAATACAAGAGCAGAACTTAGGAGAAGTAGATAGCGATTTTCCTATTGACAATATCTCATATACCACTTTTAAAAAGGGAAAACAATTTCAAAATGTGATTGTTGGGAAACATGACCCGGCTATTACAACAACAATAAATAATAAAGAGATTCCGGTTATAGTCACATGGGGATATGACGGAACATCATGGGCTAAAATAGGAACAACTTCCAGTGTAGCATATTGTCCAGAGTTTAAAAATCCAACTATTATATATTATAATGGGCTATTATACATTTGGGGAGATGAATTTAAATCGATTTATGTTTCTAAGAGCGAAGGTTTCGCATGGGAAAAAGCTAACAAAAAGTTTTCATTCCCATATCATGATTGGAATGAATCTACAATCACTACTTCAACCAAAGAAGAACCTGAATTCAGAGGAAGAACAAAGTATTCAGTGATACAAGACACAAAGAATAAATACATATATATTCTTTTTAGTGAAGAAACAAATATTACTTTCAAAGAAGAGGTAGAAAAGAAAGAAGATACTCGAGCTACGGAACCCAAAGATAGAGGTCCATATAAGCATGATTCAGAAGTATGGCGCGGTCGTTTGAATCAATTATGGTTTGACTTAGATCCAGCAAATGCTGGGAAATAAAAACGTATACGTTTAAAATAAAAAGATGTCCTATATAGAACAAATAGACAAAACTCGGATACCACAACACGTAGCCATCATTATGGATGGAAACGGACGATGGGCAAAACAACGAGGGGAAGAACGTACTTACGGTCACCGTGCTGGCGCAGAAACGGTACAGAATATTACTGAAGATGCTGCCAGACTGGGGATTAAGTACCTGACACTTTATACCTTCTCAACCGAGAACTGGAATCGGCCGCAAGACGAGATAGCGGCTTTGATGAATCTATTGCTAGAATCTATTGAAGAAGAGACACTGATGAAGAACAATATTCGCTTCAACGTAATCGGTGATTTCAAGAAGTTACCGGTTGAAGTTCAGAAAAGTTTGACGTCATGTATAGAACGCACATCCAAGAATAGTGGAATGTATATGGTACTAGCTCTTAGTTACTCATCCCGTTGGGAAATAACAGAAGCGGTACGGCAAATAGCAACGCAGGTAAAAACGGGAGAAATATCTCCCGAGCAAATAACCGATGAGTGTATCTCATCTCATCTGGATACTAATTTTATGCCCGACCCGGATTTACTGATCCGCACGGGAGGAGAAATCCGGTTAAGCAATTATCTCTTATGGCAATGTGCTTATTCGGAGCTTTATTTTTGTGATACCTTCTGGCCGGACTTCGACAAAGAAGAACTCTACAAAGCCATTTGGGAATACCAACAAAGGGAACGCCGATTCGGCAAAACCAGTGAACAGATCAGCTAATATAACTCGAAACATCAAATTATAACATAAATGCATTATCGTATTTCCTTTATATTCATAACGTTTGTCTGCCTGTGCTGCTTTGCGACAACAGGCGTTGCGCAAAATGCTAACACTGATGAAGACTCAAAACCTGTCATCTTATACTCCGGAACACCCAAAAAGTATGAGATAGCAGATATTAAAGTCGAAGGCGTAAAGAATTATGAAGACTATGTATTGATTGGACTATCCGGACTATCGGTAGGACAAACAATTACTGTGCCGGGTGACGAAATCACTGGAGCAATCAAACGTTATTGGCGTCATGGTTTGTTCTCAAATGTACAAATCACAGCCGAGAAAATAGAAGGCAACAAAATCTGGTTAAAAATCAGTCTGACACAACGCCCACGTATCGCAGATGTACGCTACCACGGTGTGAAAAAGTCAGAACGTACCGACCTTGAGGCCAAGCTAGGAATGGTAAAAGGTATGCAGATTACTCCGAATACCGTAGACCGTGCCAAAACATTGATCAAACGTTATTTTGATGACAAGGGATTCAAAAATGCCGAAGTAATCATCGCACAGAAAGACGATCCTTCCAGCGAGAATCAGGTGATTGTGGATATTGATATAGACAAAAAGGAGAAAATCAAAGTACACAAAATCACCATTGCAGGAAACACTGCAATCAAGGCTTCCAAGCTGAAAAAAGTAATGAAGAAAACCAATGAGAAAGGTAAACTTCTAAACTTGTTCCGCACCAAGAAATTCGTGCCGGAAAACTTTGAAGCAGATAAACAACTTATCATCGACAAGTATAATGAGCTGGGATATCGTGATGCAATGATCGTTAAAGACAGCGTTTCACAATATGATGAAAAGACAGTAGATGTATATTTGGATATAGACGAAGGTCAGAAATACTATCTTCGTAACGTGACATGGGTAGGTAATACTCTTTATCCGTCGGAACAGTTGAACTTCCTGCTTCGTATGAAGAAAGGCGATGTATACAACCAGAAGTTGTTGAATGAGCGTGTTTCTACAGACGACGATGCTATCGGTAACTTATATTACAATAACGGTTACCTCTTCTACAACCTTGATCCGGTAGAAGTAAATATCGTAGGCGACTCTATCGACCTCGAAATGAGAATCTATGAAGGCCGTCAGGCTACTATCAATAAGATTAAGATCAGTGGTAACGACCGTTTGTATGAAAACGTCGTTCGCCGTGAACTTCGTATCCGCCCGGGACAGCTGTTCAGCAAAGAAGACTTGATGCGTTCTTTGCGTGAAATCCAGCAAATGGGCCACTTTGACCCGGAAAAACTGCAACCGGATATTCAACCGGATCCGATGAACGGAACTGTTGACATAGGCTTGCCTTTGACTTCCAAAGCCAACGACCAGGTAGAGTTCTCTGCCGGTTGGGGACAAACGGGTATCATTGGTAAGTTGAGTTTGAAGTTTACCAACTTCTCCGTAGCCAACCTGTTACACCCGGGTGAAAACTACCGTGGTATCCTGCCGCAAGGTGACGGACAGACATTGACCATCAGCGGACAGACGAATGCTAAATACTACCAATCATACAGTATTTCATTCTTCGATCCATGGTTTGGCGGTAAACGTCCGAACTCATTCTCTGTATCGGCTTTCTTCTCTGTACAGACAGACATCAGTAGCCGTTACTACAATTCCAGCTATTTCAACAACTACTACAACAGCATGTATAGTGGTTACGGTGGTTATGGTATGTACAATTACGGTAACTATAACAACTACGAAAACTATTATGACCCGGACAAGTCTATCAAGATGTGGGGACTTTCCGTAGGTTGGGGTAAACGTCTGAAATGGCCGGATGACTATTTCACTCTTTCTGCAGAATTAGCTTACCAACGCTACAACTTGAGCGACTGGCAATACTTCCCGGTAACCAATGGTAAATGTAATGACCTTAGCATTTCATTGACTTTGGCACGTAACTCTATTGACAACCCGATCTTCCCCCGTTCAGGTTCAGATTTCTCATTGTCAGTTCAGCTTACACCGCCTTACTCATTGATGGACGGTAAAGACTATAAGGGATATTATAGTAACCCTGAAACAGGTAGCATTACCCAGGACAACATGAATAAACTTCATAAATGGATAGAATATCACAAATGGAAATTCAAAGGCAAAACGTATACTCCGTTGATGGACCCGATTGCACATCCGAAATGTCTGGTGTTAATGACACGTACTGAATTCGGTTTGTTAGGTCACTACAACCAATACAAAAAATCTCCGTTCGGAACATTCGACGTGGGTGGTGACGGTATGACCGGTTATTCAACTTATGCAACTGAAAGTATCGCTTTGCGTGGTTACGAAAACAGCTCATTAACTCCATACGGATCTGAGGGTTATGCTTACGCACGCCTCGGCATTGAATTAAGATATCCGTTGATGCTGGAAACAAGTACTAACATTTATGTGTTAGGTTTCCTAGAAGCTGGTAACGCATGGCACGATATCAAGAAATTCAATCCATTCGAATTGAAACGTTCTGCCGGTGTCGGTGTTCGTATCTTCCTGCCGATGATTGGTATGATGGGTATTGACTGGGGTTACGGTTTCGATAAAGTATTTGGTTCTAAACAATACGGAGGAAGTCAATTCCACTTTATCTTAGGACAAGAATTCTAATGTATCATCAAAAACTAAACGTTATGAGAAAGTCTGTTCTATTAATCATGATGCTGTTTGCTGTCAGCATGGCGGCAAATGCACAGAAGTTTGCACTGATCGATACGGAATATATCATGAAGAATATTCCGGCAGCTCAAAGCGCTAATGAGCAAATGCAAGAAGCTACGAAGAAATACCAGAGCGAAGTAGAAGCCCTGGCAAAAGAAGCACAGAAGATGTTTCAGGATTACCAGGCAAAATCTTCCACTCTTTCTGCCGCACAAAAGACAAAGACAGAAGATGCAATCGTAGCTAAAGAAAAAGCGGCAGCCGAGTTGAAGCGTAACTACTTCGGTCCGGAAGGCGAATTAGCCAAGATGAGAGATAAGTTGATTACTCCGATTCAGGACGATATTTATGAAGCCGTGAAAGCTATATCACAGCAACATGGATATGATTTGATTATCGACAGAGCCTCTGCTACAGGTATAATATTTGCAAATCCACGCATAGATATTAGTGATGAAATCCTAAGAAAATTAGGATATTCAAATTAATTTCATACATTTGCAGCTGGAAATAACTAAAAATCATTCAAATAAATTATAGAACTATGCTAAAAAAAATTGCACTTGTAATGTTGCTTGCACTCCCAATGGGTGTATTTGCACAGAACCTGAAATTCGGCCACATTAATGCACAGGAAATCATCACTGTGATGCCCGAATTCACCAAAGCTCAAAATGACATTCAGACTTTAGAAAAACAACTTACTGCTGAACTTCAGAGAACGCAGGAAGAATTCAACAAGAAATATCAGGAATTCCAACAAGCTATCGCTAAGGATTCTCTTCCTCCCAACATCGCTGAAAGAAGACAAAAAGAATTGCAAGATATGATGCAAAGACAAGAGCAATTCCAACAAGATGCTCAACAGCAAATGGCGAAAGCACAAAATGATGCCATGGCTCCTATCTATCAGAAGTTGGACAATGCTATCAAAGCCGTAGGCGCTGCTGAAGGGGTAATCTACATCTTCGACCTGGCAAGAACTTCGATTCCATACGTAAACGAATCACAGAGCATCAACTTGACTAGCAAGGTAAAAGCAAATCTTGGTATCAAATAGGAACTGAGCAAGAATAAAGAAATACCAAAAGGGAAAGAGAAAGAAGTTGATCCTTCTTTCTCTTTCCCTTTTTTTGGCGTACATTTGCGTATATAAATCAAGTGTGTCATGAAGCAACATCTATCCAATACGCCCGGACCGATCGGAGTATTTGACTCCGGTTACGGAGGTCTGACCATCTTAGACAAAATAAGAGAAGTATTACCGGAATATGATTATATCTATTTGGGAGATAATGCACGTGCTCCTTACGGAACACGTTCTTTTGAGGTCGTATACGAATTTACCCGGCAAGCAGTCAACAAACTATTTGATATGGGCTGCCACCTGGTTATATTAGCTTGCAATACAGCTTCCGCAAAAGCTTTGCGCAGTATTCAGATGAATGATTTACCAGGCATCGATCCGGCTCGCCGTGTGCTCGGAGTCATCCGCCCTACCGTAGAGTGTGTCGGAGAGATAAGCAAAAACCAGCATATCGGTATACTGGCAACAGCAGGCACCATCAAATCCGAATCGTATCCGTTGGAAATACACAAGTTGTTTCCTGAAATCCAGGTCAGCGGCACAGCCTGTCCGATGTGGGTATCACTAGTTGAAAACAATGAATCACAGGACGAAGGAGCAGACTATTTTATCCGGAAGTACATCAACCAATTGCTATCGAAGGATCCTCAAATAGATACTGTCATTCTCGGATGTACTCATTTCCCCATACTTCTACCCAAAATCCGGCAATATATTCCGGAGCATATCAGTGTAATTGCGCAAGGCGAGTATGTTGCGGAAAGTCTGAAAGACTATCTGAAAAGACATCCCGAAATGGATGCAAAATGCACGAAGAATGGGAACTGTCAGTTTTACACGACCGAAGCGGAAGAAAAGTTTTCAGAATCGGCCTCTACTTTCCTGAAACAGCAGATTAGTGTAAAACACATCACGCTCGAATAAAATTTAAGAAAAAAAGTAACCGTTTCTCTCTCTTTTTTGTTATATTTGTAGATAACCCCTAATAAGCAAGATCATGAAAGAAGAAGATTATAGCAAAGCAATAGAAGTATTCTCCGGATCCCCATGGGAAGCCGAGATCATCAAAGGGCTATTAGAAAGCAATGACATCCGTTGCGTAATCAAAGATGGGATTATGGGTACACTGGCACCCTATATCGCTCCTTCCGTATCCGTTCTTGTCACCGAGGATCAATACGAAGCGGCCACCGCACTTATCAGGAGCCGGGCCGAGAAAGATAACGACTGATACGGTCGAGTCCTTCACGGATATTCTCCAATGAGTTTGCATAGGAGAAACGTACATATCCTTCGCCTCCCGTACCAAAATCTACCCCGGGAGTAATACCGACGTGTGCATGTTCGAGTACATCGAATGCAAAACGATAAGAGTCGGTAGTAAATTTGCGTGCGTCAGCAAAAATGTAAAATGCCCCTTGAGGTTCTACTTTTATTTCAAAACCCATTTCCCGGAGACGGGCAATCATATATCGGCGACGCTCATCATAAACCAGCTTCATCCGTTCCACGTCCGGTTCAGCCTGCCGCAATGCGACAATCCCTGCCTGCTGGGCAACACTGGACGCACAGATAAACAGATTTTGCTGTAACTTTTGCAAAGATCGCATACAAGATTTAGGTGCGATCAAATAACCCAACCGAAGCCCCGTCATCGCAAAGCGTTTAGAGAATCCGTTCAGGACAAAAGCCTGATCGGTATATTCAAGGATGCTGTGCGCACGTCCTTCATACACAAGGCCGTGATAAATTTCATCTGAAATGACAGGAACTCCTAATGCAGCTACGTCCTTCAAGAATTTTTCATCCAACAACATTCCGGTCGGATTCATCGGAGAATTGATAAAGATAGCTGCAGTATGCGGATTCACACACTTACGGATAGCCTCTATATCGTATTGCAGATATTCTTTAGACAAAGGAACCAAAACAGGTTTGGCTTGCGTAGCCAACACAAAATTGCGATAGCAAGCGTACCCCGGATTGGAAAGAATCACTTCACTATCCGGATTGCAGAGCAACATCAATGCAAGAAGAATAGAAGGAGAAGACCCGGAAGTCACGACAATACAATCCGGATCTACCGTTACCCCATATTCGCGCAGATAAAAAGCGGCAATTTCCCGTCGCAGTTCCGGATCACCTAAAGAATGTGTATAATGAGTCAGATGACGATCATAAGCCGCTTTTGCCGCTTCCGCCACACAGGCCGGCACATCAAAATCGGGTTCGCCAACTTCCAGATGAATAATATCAATGCCTTGTTTTTGCAATTCGTTCGCCCTCTCCAACACATCCATTACGATGAAAGAGGTCATCTGTTCTACTTGTGGGTTTGTATGTTTCATTGTTTTTCTTTTCTCTATCTGACTGCAAAGATAATTCTTTTTAGCCTGTTTTGGTAACATATCGGTAAAAAGCTCTATATTTGTGCTTTCAAATCGTTAGTAGGAATGAAACAGGAATTTACACGAATCGCAGTAAAAGTAGGAAGCAATGTATTGACACGCCGCGACGGAACGCTGGACGTTACCCGTATGTCGGCACTTGTTGACCAGATAGCAGAATTACATAAATCCGGGGTGGAAATCATTCTGATTTCTTCGGGAGCTGTTGCTTCCGGGCGCAGTGAAGTGCATCCACAGAAAAAACTCGATAGTGTAGACCAACGCCAGTTGTTTTCTGCCGTAGGTCAGGCTAAGCTCATCAACCGTTACTACGAACTTTTCCGCGAGCATAGTATTCCTGTTGGTCAGGTGTTAACCACGAAAGAAAGTTTTGGTACCCGCCGCCATTATCTGAATCAGAAAAACTGTATGACGGTAATGCTTGAAAACAATGTTATTCCTATTGTCAACGAGAATGATACAATTTCCGTCAGCGAGCTTATGTTCACTGATAATGATGAATTGTCCGGACTCATCGCTTCCATGATGGATGCACAGGCTCTCATTATCTTAAGTAATATCGACGGAATCTATAATGGTTCTCCTGCCGATCCGGGTTCTTCTGTTATCCGGGAGATCGATCACGGAAAAGATTTATCCAATTATATTCAGGCAACGAAGTCCAGTTTCGGACGGGGAGGAATGTTGACGAAAACAAATATTGCCCGCAAAGTAGCTGATGAAGGAATTACAGTGATTATTGCCAACGGGAAACGGGATAATATTCTGGTAGATTTGCTTCAGCATCCGAAAGAAACGCTTTGTACACGTTTTATCCCTTCAAACGAACCGGTATCCAGTGTAAAAAAATGGATTGCTCATAGCGAGGGGTTTGCTAAAGGAGAAATTCACATCAACGAATGTGCGACAGAAGTTCTAAACTCTGAAAAGGCTGTCAGCATCCTCCCCATCGGAATTACTCACGTTGAAGGTGAATTTGAAAAAGATGACATTGTGCGTATCATGGACTTTCAAGGAAATCAAGTGGGCGTTGGAAAGGTGAACTGCGATTCCAAACAGGTGCAAGAAGCAATCGGTAAGCATGGAAAGAAACCGGTAGTACATTATGACTATCTATACATTGAATAATCAATAATAAGGTCAACTGTAGATAGGGTTAGTAATATTGCAAATCAACCCGAAGTAGTGATAAGAAATTGAAGCTATTATTCTGGAGAATATTAGCATCTTGATTGAAGGAAAGCGTTTATTTTCGGTTGTATAATGTATTGTAGATAAAACATCTGCATTGAGACGCCCGTATATTGCTGATATACCACCACAAAAGCAACATTTATTTCTGTTTTCAACAAGTTTTATTCACATCATTCACTATATTTGCATAGTTTATCTTTCCATTTAATGCAAAAAAGGAGCAAATGACTACAAATTTAAACGAGACCTTTGCTGCCGTACAGGTGGCAAGTCGGGAATTAGCCTTGCTGAATGATGACATCATCAATCAGATTTTAAATGCAGTAGCTGACGCAGCAATTGCAGAAACACCTTTCATTCTTGCAGAGAATGAAAAAGACCTCGCACGGATGGACAAAAATGATCCGAAGTACGACCGGTTGAAATTAACGAAAGAACGTTTAAAAGGCATTGCTGCCGATACACGCAATGTAGCGACACTCCCCTCTCCTTTGGGTAAAGTGTTGAAAGAAAGTGTTCGCCCCAATGGGATGAGATTGACAAAAGTCAGTGTTCCTTTCGGAGTGATAGGAATCATTTATGAAGCCCGTCCGAATGTCAGTTTTGATGTTTTCTCCCTTTGTCTAAAAAGTGGAAACGCCTGCATATTGAAAGGAGGAAGTGATGCCGATTGTTCCAATCGGGCTATCATCAGTGTGATTCACGAAGTATTGAAGAAATTCAATATCAATCCGCACATTGTAGAACTACTTCCGGCCGATAGAGAAGCTACGGCAGCATTGCTGAATGCAGTGGGTTACGTAGACCTGATTATCCCCAGAGGCAGCAGCAGCCTGATCCATTTCGTACGCGAGAATGCAAAAATTCCAGTTATTGAAACAGGGGCAGGTATCTGTCACACTTACTTTGATAAATTTGGAGATGTAAACAAGGGGGCAGCTATTATTCATAATGCGAAGACACGCAGGGTTAGCGTATGTAACGCGCTGGACTGCACCATTATACATGAGAAGAGACTGACCGATCTCCCTATGCTTTGCGAGAAACTAAAAGACAGCCATGTCATCATCTATGCTGACGCACAGGCTTATCAAGCATTAGAAGGCCGCTATCCTGCCGAACTTCTGGAACACGCAAAAGCAGAAAGTTTCGGCACAGAGTTTCTGGATTATAAAATGGCTGTCAAGACCGTAAAAAGCTTCGAAGATGCCTTAGGACATATTCAGGAAAACAGCTCCAAACATAGCGAGTGTATTGTTACCGAAAACAAGGAACGTGCAGCCTTATTCACAAAGATTGTGGATGCAGCTTGCGTATACACCAATGTATCTACTGCCTTCACTGACGGAGCGCAATTCGGATTAGGAGCAGAAATCGGAATCAGTACGCAAAAACTACATGCGCGCGGTCCGATGGGACTGGAAGAGATCACCTCTTACAAATGGGTCATCGAAGGAGACGGGCAAACGAGAAGAAATTGAGACGATACCTTTATCGTTAAAAATCAAACAAGGTATTGAACGAAACTAATTGAAAATTAAGAATTAAAAGATAAATGGTATGAAGAAATTTACTTGCGTACAGGACATCGGCGATTTAAAATCAGCCCTTGCAGAAGCATTCGAAATTAAAAAAGATCGCTTCAAATATGTAGAACTGGGACGAAACAAGACTTTGATGATGATCTTCTTCAACTCCAGTCTGCGCACCCGCCTTAGCACACAGAAGGCTGCAATCAACTTGGGAATGAATGTAATGGTACTAGATATCAATCAAGGTGCATGGAAACTGGAAACCGAACGTGGCGTAATTATGGATGGCGATAAACCGGAACATATCTTAGAAGCCATTCCGGTGATGGGCTGTTATTGTGATCTCATCGGAGTACGCTCTTTCGCCCGTTTCGAAAACCGCGACTTTGACTATCAGGAAACGATTATCAATCAATTTATCCAATACTCCGGACGTCCCGTCTTTTCGATGGAAGCGGCAACACGCCACCCATTGCAGAGCTTTGCCGACTTGATTACCATTGAAGAATACAAGAAAACAGCACGTCCTAAAGTGGTCATGACCTGGGCTCCACATCCACGTCCATTGCCACAAGCTGTTCCCAATTCTTTTGCCGAATGGATGAACGCAACGGATTACGAATTTGTCATCACCCACCCCGAAGGTTATGAACTCGCCCCGCAATTTGTAGGCAACGCAAAAGTAGAATACGACCAGATGAAGGCTTTCGAAGGAGCCGACTTTATATATGCCAAGAACTGGGCAGCTTATTCCGGCGACAATTACGGACAGATATTAAGTAAAGATCGTGATTGGACAGTCAGCGACCGTCAAATGGCAGTTACCAACAACGCTTATTTCATGCATTGTCTTCCGGTTCGCAGAAATATGATTGTGACAGACGATGTGATCGAAAGCCCGCAATCAATCGTTATTCCGGAAGCTGCCAATCGTGAGATTTCGGCAACTGTCGTTCTGAAGAGACTATTGGAAGGACTGAAATAGCCGAAAAATAAAGAGGCCGAAAAGCCTCTTCCATCAACGCATAAGAACAAAAAAACATCTCCTTAAAATCCTACTTATAAATATAAAAACAGGATTTGAAAATTGAGATGTTCTTTTGTTCTTATTGTATTTAAAATAAAAGCGGGCTATTACTTACCCCGCTCTTTACCTTATTTCTCTATTTCTTTGCCAGCCTCCTGCCAGGAATTAAATCCTTTATCAAGTTCAAAGACCTTATAGCCCTTCTCACTCAAAATTGCCGCAGCCTTCTTGCTCCGATTACCACTACGACAATACACAGCCACCGGTTTATCCTTCTGTAATAATGAATCAGCCATTGAAGCAAAAGAATCATCCATCACATTGATGTTGATTGTCTTCGTGATGTGCCCCTCCGAATATTCCGCAAGTGTGCGGACATCCAGACGTTGTATATCCTCATTCTGAATAAGAGAATCAAACTCCTCTACATTCATGGATTGAAAATCTCCTTTCTGCTGACAAGAGAAAAGGGAAGAGAGAAATAAAAATATCCCCACGATTAATTGATTCAATTTAAACATATATACTCTATTATTCAATTCTGCCCAGGAGTATAGTCAAACCCGGGATCACAATACTTTTCAGATACTACCGCAGATCCATCCTTATCGTACGTACAATATTTAAACTTAATATTTATAGTCCGGCCAGGATGCTCCTCATCAATATATTGCTCCAAAGGAACAGAAATGTAAGCACGCCGATTATAGTATTCTTCATCACTGTTCGCATCATGGTATAATAACATATTCACAATACCATTTGTTTTAAGTTCAGACACATCTTCCACTATGCCGAAAGTATGTCCTTTGCCTGTACTGACTTTTAGATTCAAAATCATATTCAGATAATCCCTCCCCAGCCAGATACTGACCACCTCTACCGGGTCTTGCTTTATACCGTCTTTATACACCGGATCATCTTCCGGCTTAGGCACTGGCACAATGAGCGATTGCAAAGAATATATAGTAGCCGCACTTCCATCCGGAAGCACTTCATAGTTACTCATTACACGTCTGGAGGTATTTGCGGCAATAGTAGAACCCGTACGGTCTTCCGCCACAGGCAAAGCCTCTCCCTTATCAGGAATAAGCGTTTGTATACGACCATCACCTCCGGCCTTTACAGTCACAAATTCCAATTTCACCGAAGGATAATAATAATCATCATCTCCACAGGCAGTCATCAGGAAAAGCAATCCCCACAACCAAATAACATGTAATTTTCTTCTTTTCATCGGCAAGCTGCTAAATAATTAACTAACGGATTGGAATACATTAATAACAACTTCTCACGCAAAAAGTCCTCATCCTTATTCGGAATATTGATCTTTGCCAATTGTTGTTCAATATAGTTCATAAACTGTTGTTTCTCTTCTTCCGTGTAATTGGACACGAATTCCGTCGTGCCATTCAGCCAATCGTACGCCACATAATTTCCCGGATATATCCGGTAATTACGATGAATGCGACGGTCAATACAGGCAGAGATACGGGCAAACAAATCCGGTTTCGGCAACGAACGATCCAACTCTTTCAGATCATCATTCAGACAAGGGGCAACCTGAAAATGTACCCTGCCTTTATATCCGAAAAGACCGGTTTGCATATTAATCAAATCGTCCTGCGTCGTCTTCTTATACCCTTCGATGTCTCTCTTCAACTGAAACTCCTGCGCTTTCAGAAAATCACACGGGTCATATTCGTATGAAATAGCAAGCGGAGCAATATTCATTTCCATCAAACGGTCCATCAAATCACCTTCACCACCCATTGCCAGCATTTTCAACACACTGTCTTGTGTACGGTCATTCGAATCTTTTGCACGTCCTTCACGCTGCGCAATCCAAATAGACTGTTTTTTCTCCGAAATGGTGTAATGCATATAACGGGACATACGTGCTGAAGATTCCAACATCTGCCGCATTGTCAATGCCCGCTGTACAATGAATGATTTATTGACACGTACCAGTTTCTTAATCCAGGGATAAATCAGCAAATTATCTCCAATCGCTATTTCTACCGTATCCATTCCCTGGTCAATCAACAAAATAGAGAGAAAGCCCGAATCGAGAATAATGTCTCTATGATTCGATATATACGTATAAGCTTTACTTTTATCCGGTATGGCGGTATGATCCAGTGTCAGCCCGGCGGTATGATCTGCCGCTATCTTCCACAAAATACCATAGCAAAATGCCTCCTGAAAATCAAGTTTAGTCTTACAGGCACGCATTTTCTGCGCCAGAAGTTCAAATGGAACGTTCGGTATAGCCCCGGTAGCAGCTTTCTGAAAAGCCGGATCGGCAATCAGTTCCTCAAAGATTTGAGGAAGTTCCTCATCATTGTAAGGACGAATTTCATTAAACTCTGTCAGATCCATCACGTGATTAAAATTTGTTTTCAATAATATCGGTCATCACATCCTTTATATCCAGTCCGGCTGCACGCACCTGCTGGGGAATAAAGCTGGTAGTAGTCATTCCCGGAGTAGTGTTTACTTCGAGAAGATTCAGTTTTTCACCGGCAGTCACAATATAATCTACACGGATAATGCCGGAGCAACCTAATATATCATAGATAGCCGAAGTCAACATCTGCACACGCTTGGTCAGTTCGTCCGAGATACGCGCAGGAGTGATTTCATCTACCTGTCCATTATATTTAGCATCATAATCAAAGAACTCATTGTGCGTCACCACTTCCGTAGGCGGGAAGATTACTGTCTTCTCTTTGGTCTTATAGCAGCCGCAAGTCAATTCCGTTCCATCCATAAACGCTTCTACAAGCACTTCTTGCGCCTCTCCGAAAGCTTTAACAATAGCCGGCTGTATTTGTTCTTTTGTTTTTACTTTCGTAACTCCGAAGCTCGAACCTCCCAGACTAGGCTTGATAAAACAAGGCAGACCGATCTTTTCCACTACTTCCTCGTCAGAAATCGATTGTCCCTGGCGCAGCAACAATGATTCGGCAATGCGCACTCCAAAAGCTTTCAGATATTGATTGCAGGTAAACTTGTCGTATGTAATGGCAGCTGCCAATACTCCACAACAGGAATACGGTATACGCATCATATCAAAATAGCCTTGCAGGCGACCATCCTCACCGGGCGTACCATGGATGGTGATATAAGCAAAGTCGAACACAACCTTTTCCGTTCCGTTCGTAAAACTAAAGTCATTTCTATCTACCGGCACTTTATTTCCGTCCGGCAATTGTACTTCCCAGCGACGGCCTTCCATCTCCACGATATACAAATTATACTTTTCCTTATCAATAAAGGAATAAATGCCCTGTGCACTACGCAGGGAAACTACGATTTCAGAGGTATCCCCTCCTGCTACGATAGCGATGTTGCGTTTCATTCTAATTCTCTATTACTTATATAGCCTCTCCACTTCTCGATAAGCCGGGTCATGTCATCCGGAAGTTCGGAAGTAAAGTACATCTCCTCACCTGTGACGGGATGCACAAACCCCAACGTCATAGCATGCAAAGCCTGTCGGGGACAAGTGTCAAAGCAATTATTTACAAACTGTTTGTATTTACTAAAATGAGTTCCTTTCAGTATCTCATGCCCGCCATAGCGTTCGTCATTGAACAATACATGGCCGATATGCTTCATGTGGACACGGATCTGATGGGTACGTCCTGTTTCAAGTATACATTCCACAAGGGTTACGTATCCCAGTCTTTCCAATACACGGTAGTGCGTAACGGCATGCTTGCCCACCGTCGGGTCGGACATCACCGCCATCTGCATCCGGTCTTTCGGATTGCGGGCGATATTACCGACAATCGTTCCTTCATCCTGTTCCACAACGCCCCACACCAGAGCACGATATCTGCGTTTGGTAGTCTTATTAAAAAATTGGAGTCCCAGATTTGTTTTGGCATCCGGTGTCTTGGCAATCACCAGCAAGCCCGAAGTATCTTTGTCGATGCGATGAACAAGTCCCACGTGCGGGTCATTGGCATCGTAATCCGGTATATCCTTCATGTGCCAGGCGAGCGCATTGACAAGCGTGCCGTGATAGTTTCCGTGTCCCGGATGCACTACCAACCCTGCCGGTTTATTCACCACCATTACGTATGGATCTTCATAAACAATAGTAAGGGGAATATCTTCAGGAATAATTTCGTTTTCATAACGGGGGCGATCCATCATCACCGTTATGACATCCAGCGGTTTCACTTTGTAGCTACTCTTCACCGGCTTGCCATTGGCCATAACGAATCCGCCTTCGGCAGCCTTCTGAATACGGTTGCGCGAAGCATTGACAATACGTTCGAACAGATATTTGTCGACTCTGACCATCGCCTGTCCCTTATCTACAACCACGCGGAAGTGTTCGTAAAGCTGGGATTCGTCGCCGACTGGTTCTATATCGTCTAAATCATTCTCCAGTTCATCCGGAAGTTCTTCCTCTATCATGCGAGTCCGTTTCTGTTATTTATCTATTAAAACCAACTATCATCTTGAGCAGATGATGATTCCGACGTAATCGGCTGGTCCGTATCTACGGAAACATCGACTGAATCTTCTTCCGACGTATCACCGGAGCCGTTTCCGACCATCAATGTTAACGAAGATCCCACAGGTATTTTCTCACCCGCAGCCAACTGGCGTCCCTGGTACTTCACGCCGTATACCCAGTCTTTCTCACCATTTACCAATTGAACCTGATTCAGTTTGAAACCGGCATTTAGCAATTTAGCCTGCGCCTGGCGGAGCGAGCTGTTGTCCGCCACATCAGGAATAGCACGCAAAGGGACATCCAACGTATTGACAGTCAGATATACCGTACGTCCTTCTTTCACTTTCTCGCCGACTCCCGGCTTCAGTTCGAGAATGATACCTGCTGCTTTATCCTTTACATATTTGGTATCGGAAATCACATATACCAAACCGTGATTCCGGAACATTTTCGCTGCTTCGTCCACCGTCATCCCTTTCACATCGGGAACGGCAACAGTTTCACCATGATGAGTATGTATATCAAGCCATTTCAATACACCGAATATCATCACTACCACCACAACAATCATGGCGATAATGTTCACCCAGAAGAATTTATTTGTTTTAAAAGAAAAGAATTCTTTAATAGTCATACGCATTGCTGTTAATATGCGCCAAAGATACGACAAAATAGTTGAACTTTTAAAAAGTAGGCGATGAAAAATGTCCTCATCTATTATGCAAGAACGCTTATCATCGCCAGAATTGCTGCAACTATAATCCCCACTCCTATAGATTTCAACAACCTTATTATATTTATGCGGGGTTTCAAATCCCCCGAATCTACTCTTCTATTACGTATGTTTGTTTATGAGTCTTGTTCTATTCCACAAAGAAAAGCAAAAAGTCATAAACAAGAGCAAACAATAGCGCTTTTTAACATACTATTCTCCTGAAAATCAGGAAACAAAAAAGGCGAAGATTAAATTCCCCGCCTTTTTTGTTTCCTGATGACAAGTGATTATCACTTTTGTCCGTTGTACTCATCAGAAACAGTCAGTTTCTTTCTGCCTTTTGCACGACGAGCAGCTAATACTCTACGACCATTAGCCGATGCCATTCTCTCACGGAAACCGTGTTTGTTCTTTCTCTTTCTGTTAGAGGGTTGAAATGTTCTTTTCATTACTGTATCTTGTTTTTATGTTATTATTCTACGTAATCGGGCTGCAAAAATAGGCACTTTTTTTAAATTAACCAAGAGATAACTCATTTTTGCTCAAAAGTTTTTGTGTTTTTTACCGATTTAGATTACTTTTGCAATCGAATTCCTGCGAAAACAATTAAATAACAATAATATATTAAGAAAAATAGCAGTATGATTAATGCTCAAGACATCAAAAACGGAACTTGTATCCGTATGGACGGAAAGCTCTATTTCTGTATCGAATTCCTGCATGTAAAACCAGGTAAAGGTAATACTTTCATGCGTACTAAACTGAAAGATGTAGTCAGCGGTTACGTTCTTGAACGCCGTTTCAACATCGGTGAAAAGTTGGAAGATGTACGCGTAGAACGTCGTCCGTACCAATTTTTGTATAAAGAAGGAGAAGATTATATCTTCATGAACCAAGAAACATTCGACCAACACCCTATCGCTCACGATTTGATTAACGGGGTTGACTTCCTGCTCGAAGGTGCAGTATTGGAAGTTGTTTCTGACGCTTCTACTGAAACTGTTCTTTATGCAGATATGCCGATCAAGGTTCAAATGAAAGTGACTTATACAGAACCGGGCGTGAAAGGTGATACAGCTACCAACACGCTGAAACCTGCCACTGTAGAATCAGGAGCAACCGTACGTGTTCCGTTGTTCATCAACGAAGGTGAAACAATTGAAATCGACACTCGCGATGGTTCTTACGTAGGACGTGTAAAAGCATAATTGACAAGAACATATATAAAAAACCGGAAGTTTTTGGACTCCCGGTTTTTTTATGTCTTTACCGATATTTATTTGTATCCGGCTGCTTTCGCAATTCTTTTAGGAATCTCCGTGTTATCAATCTTTTCTCCAAACAGTTGAGAACCTGCGCCGATAGCGAATACAGGTACATAACCGGCAGAGTGACCGCCACTTACCCAACCTACCATAGCAATCTCATCCATCACTTCCTTAGCACGTGCAGCCATCGGTTCACTCTTAGAGTACATACTTTCAGCAAATACGACTTTATTCTTCACGAATGATTTTTCAAACTCATCACGTAATTTCTTTTCCTGTTCCCAAGAAATAGGGAATTGTTTCCAGAAACCCATTTCTTCGCCCAAGAATGTTTTCATATCTTCCCAAGTCACTTTATTGCCTTTTAATTTCCTCAATTCGCTGATACGTTGTGAAAGTCCGTCAGCAGAATGTTTCTGATGCTGCAATGCTTTCAGGTTCAATTCATATTTTCCTGTACCCAGCACGATACCACCTGTTTCATGGTCGGCAGTAACGACAATAAGGGTTTCTTTCGGATGCTTTTTATAAAACTCATAAGCTACCTTGATAGCATTATCCATATCCTTTACTTCGTTGAACACTGTAGCAGCATCATTCGCATGACACGCCCAGTCTATTTTGCCACCTTCTACCATCAAGAAAAACCCTTTCTTATTATCTTTAGTAAGAAAATCAATGGCACTTTCTGTAATCTGCGCTAAAGTCAAATCACCTTCTTTACGATCGATAGCATAAGGTAAACAAGATGGATTAGCACCTTCTTCCTGAATCAGGATCATCTTTTCTGCTTTTGCTGCTTTTGCCTTATAGTCATTGTAGCCACGTGCTACTGTATATCCGGCTTCTTCAAAAATAGGGAAAATACTTGGAGCTTCTTTCTTGTCAAAAGATGTAGTCGGTTTAAGAAAACCACCACCTGCATAAAAATCAAAATTTGCTTTTGGCAAATCCAAAGCTATTTCATAATATCTATTACGATCGGGTTGATGTGCATAGAATGCGGCAGGAGTAGCATGATCTACACTAACAGAAGTAGTTACACCAACTTTCTTACCAGCTTTCTTTGCCTTTTCAGCTACAGTCTGAATAGCATTCTTGTCCTCTCCCACAGAAATTGCATGATTATAAGTCTTCTTGCCTGTTGCTAATGCAGTACCTGCAGCAGCAGAGTCGGTTACTGAATTTTTAGCAGAGAAAGTAGTTGCCATAGTAGCAACCGGGAATTGAGTAAATAACAAAGGTTCAACACCAATACGGCCATTTTGAATTTCCGCCTGATACATCTCCGTACCATTTACTTGATTGACTCCCATTCCATCCCCGATGAAATAGAATACGTACTTTGCCTGCCCGTTGGCTACAACGGAGATAAAGACAAAGAACAATGTGTAGATTAACTTTTTCATTCTCTAGTATATTTATTTTTAGATTATTTGTCTACAAAGGTAGAAAAAAAAGAAGAAATTATCCGGATGCCATATTACAAATTCATCACATCTTGCTCAAACCTGTCCTTATCACCGGCAGCCTTGTTACGCATCCGGCTACGATAATTATAGATAGTCGCCAAAGAGTAGCCCAGAAAATGGGCTATCTTGTTACTATCTATCACTCCCAGGCGAATAAGGGCAAAAATGCGGAGTTCCGTTGTCAGCAGTTCATCGGATTTCGGGTATATGCGCCCTTCTTCTACCAGCAGTTCATTAAAGGCGGTAATAAAGTTCGGGAACAGTTTCAGGAAAGACTTATCAAACTCATTATAGAATTCATTCCGCTCGTCACGGATAAACTGCTCGGACTTGATGGCTTTGAACAAGTCTTCAATACGTGACGCCATAGCCAGCTTCGCCAGTGAACGACGGTAAGTTTCCAGCTTATCCAGATAGTTGACGCATCTGTCCAGATAGCGGGCGATATACACCTCTTTAATTTTCCCCGTCTGTTCCAGTTCTTTGTTTACTGCCTGCATTTGTTTGTTCGCCAAGCTTAAGTCACGCCGCATGGCAGACAGTTTCTTCATCCAACGATACAAATAGAAAACAGCAATAAGGAGAAAGAAAGACAACAGACTGACGCTGACAAGCATTGCCTGTGAAACCACACGTTCTTTTTCTTCCTTCAGTTTATAAGCCTTGTCGATAATAGGAAAGAACTCCGTCACCTCAATAAAACGCAGGCGGGCATTGCAAGCTACGGCGTCTTCCATCGAACAGCTCAGATATTTGTAAGCGCGGTCTACATCGCCCAGTTCATACATCAAGTGTGCCAGTTTCTGCAATGAAGCATATTCCCTGACCGAAGATTCCAAATCGGCAATAGCTGTCAATATCAGATAATATACTTCTTTTTCCATATCGCCTTTCATGCCATATGCTTCGGACAGCGTATAGTAGATATAGACTTTCTGACGTTCGTCAACCGCATCCTTCAACGCGTCGCTGAGCATCACCAAAGCTGTATCAGCCTTACCTGTAACGATACATTTCTCAGCCAGTACAATCGTACGGTTTATTTCGGGCGGCATTATACCAATGATAGAGTCCCTGTATAAATCTGTCTTTGTCAGGTATTTCTTCTTTTCCTCTTTATTAGTGGTATAGTCTGCAAGCCAACCATAACAGGCACGATAAGTCTGATAATAGGATAGTAATGTTTGTTTGTCCAGCTTCTCCGAATTTATGCTCTCCAGTTCTTTCATGGCTTCAATATACATTCCCATCACTCCCAATACTGTTGCACGGTCAATTATTATCTCATCTGCCAATTCCGGACGGGTCAGTTGGGGGAGAAGCTGTTGTCTCCTGTTTATATAATAAAGTGCAGAATCTGCCTGATAATGAAGATAAGCATCGAACAAAGAACCATACAAGCGATATTTATCAGCAGGAGCAACCGAATGAGCGAGCTGCATTTTCAGCGCATCAATAGCTTTCTCTTTCTGAACCTGAAAAGTCTCTTTCTTATTTATAATATCATCCAGTCTTTTAAGGACTGCCGCATTATCATCCGTCTGTGTCGCAAACAGTAAAGTCGGACAAACTAAAAGAAAAGCTAAGATATAGGCTATATTTCTCATAGGTTACTTTTTAAAGATGTCACAAATATAATGAATATAGTAATGATTATGAAACAGACGGTCAAAATAATTTTAATTCCTAGTTGTATTTTCTCATAGTCTTTTCACAAGCAATGCATTCATTTTCAACAAAATGAGCATCACAAGTATTTATATTTATATTCTAGTCCCCAAATGCTTTCCCCTATCCCCCTACATTTGCAACATCGGTTCGCCGAGCAAACATTTAAAATCTATGTTACCATGAAAAAGAATTTTCTATTTGTAATCTTACTTGTACTACTATTTGGTTGCAGCCCGGTATATGCCGCAACTGTCATAAAAAAAGTAGCCCCTGCTTTTTGGTGGGCAGGTATGAAAAATCCGGAGTTGCAGGTTTTGCTATATGGAGAACATATAGCATTTGCAGAAGTCAGTATCTCTTCCGAAGACATCACCTTGCAAGAGGTTGTCAAGCTAGAAAATCCAAATTATCTGATTGTCTATCTGAATATCTCGGAAGCAGCCCCGCAGACATTCAACATGATTCTGAAACAAGGTAAAAAACAGACTGTAATTCCTTATGAACTCAAAGAAAGAAAGCCGGATTCTTCTCAGATAGAAGGTTTCAACTCTAGCGATGTGCTTTATCTCATTATGCCGGATCGTTTTGCTAACGGTGATTCTTCTAATGATATAATTTCCGGAATGTTGGAAGCCAGAGTAGACCGTAACGACTCCTTCGCCCGCCATGGCGGTGATTTCAAAGGGATAGAAAAGCATCTGGATTATATCGCAGACTTAGGTGTGACGAGCATATGGCTGAATCCGATTCAGGAGAATGACATGAAGGAAGGCTCTTACCACGGTTATGCCATCACTGATTATTATCAGGCAGACCGCCGCTTTGGGAATAATGAAGAATTCCGGAACCTTGTAGACCAGGCACATGCCAAAGGGATGAAAGTAGTCATGGATATGATTTTCAACCACTGCGGTAGTGAAAACTATCTATATAAGGATATGCCATCCAAAGACTGGTTCAACTTCAAAGGCAACTATGTGCAGACAAGTTTTAAGACTGCCACCCAACTAGACCCGTATGCTTCTGATTACGAAAAGAAAATAGCAGTTGACGGTTGGTTCAGCCAGGTTATGCCGGATTTCAACCAACGGAACCGCCATGTAGCTACTTATCTGATTCAGAGCAGTATCTGGTGGATAGAGTATGCCGGTATTAACGGAATCCGCCAAGATACGCACCCTTATGCAGACTTTGACATGATGGCTCATTGGTGCAAGGCAGTGAACGAAGAATATCCCAAATTCAATATTGTAGGCGAAACCTGGTTAGGCAGCAATGTACTTATCTCTTATTGGCAAAAAGACAGCAAACTGACCTATCCTAAAAACACCTACCTGCCCACTGTCATGGACTTCCCATTGATGGAACATATGAACAGGGCTTTTGATGAAGAAACAACCGACTGGAACGGCGGACTGTGCCGGCTTTACGAATACCTGTCGCAAGATATCGTCTTTGCTGACCCGATGAATCTATTGACTTTCCTGGATAATCACGACACTTCCCGTTTTTATCGTTCGGAAGCGGATACTAAAAACCTAAACCGATACAAACAAGCATTAGTGTTCCTTCTGACAACACGCGGAATTCCACAAATATATTACGGGACAGAGATCCTGATGGCTGCCGATAAAGCCAACGGTGACGGAGCACTTCGCTGTGACTTCCCGGGCGGCTGGCAAAATGATACTCATAATTACTTCGATGCGGCAAACCGCACTCCGCTACAAAATGAAGCTTTCTCTTATCTGAAGAAACTGCTCCAATGGAGAAAAGGAAACGAAGTCATAGCCAAAGGAAAACTGAAACACTTCGCACCGAGTAAAGGCATCTATGTGTACGAAAGGAAACAGGGTGATAAATCGGTCGTTATTTTCCTGAATGGAACAGACCGGGAACAGACTATCAGCTTGGATACTTACCGGGAAATACTGCCTGATACTTCTGCATACAATGTATTGGAAGATAAAAAAGTAGAATTAGGAAAGGATTTAACACTTCCGGGTCGTGGGATATACCTTTTATCCTTTTAAAGAAGTTCACTACGACTTATATTTATCCGAAGTATCCAAGCAGTTATTTAACTATAAATCAAAACAATAAAGTTTACCCTAACTTGTATTTTTATTCTAATTGGAAAACTCAGTTCAGACGGTCGCTACATTTGCAATATCCGAAACAAAAGGAATAAAAACATCGGTTAGCTCACAATTTAATACCATAAAAATAAAATGAAAAAGAATCTTTTGCTCATCGCATTTCTCTGTATCTCGTTTATAGCGAATGCACAACAGAAACTCACTTCGCCGGATGGAAATCTAGTAATGACCTTCCAGGTTAACAAAGAAGGTGCTCCAACGTACGACTTGATTTATAAAGGCAAAACGGTTATCAAACCAAGTACCCTGGGACTGGAATTAAAGAAAGAAGATAATACCCGCACAGATTTCGACTGGGTAGACCGCCGGGATCTGACAAAACTTGATTCAAAGACTAATCTTTATAACGGATTCGAAGTGAAAGACGTCAAGACTTCCACATTCAACGAAACTTGGCAACCGGTATGGGGAGAAGAAAAAGAAATCCACAATCATTATAACGAACTGGCAGCCACGCTGTATCAGCCCATGAACGACCGTTCTATCCTTATCCGTTTCCGGTTGTTCAACGATGGTTTAGGATTCCGCTACGAATTCCCGCAGCAGAAATCTCTGAACTACTTCATCATCAAAGAAGAACATTCCCAGTTTGCAATGGCAGGCGACCACATCGCTTACTGGATACCGGGCGACTATGACACTCAGGAATATGATTACACTATCTCCCGCCTGTCAGAAATCAGAGGTTTGATGAAAGAAGCCATTACTCCGAACTCTTCTCAGACTCCTTTCTCACAGACAGGCGTACAGACTGCACTGATGATGAAAACGGATGACGGTTTATATATCAATCTTCACGAAGCTGCTCTCATCGATTACTCATGTATGCACCTGAATCTGGACGACAAAAATATGGTATTCGAATCCTGGCTGACTCCGGATGCTAAAGGAGACAAAGGTTATCTGCAAACTCCCTGTAATACTCCGTGGCGTACCGTTATCGTCAGCGATGATGCCCGCAATATTCTTGCATCCCGCATCACTCTGAACCTGAATGAGCCATGCAAAATCGCAGATGCCGCTTCATGGGTGAAGCCTGTGAAATATATCGGCGTATGGTGGGATATGATTACCGGAAAAGGTTCATGGGCTTATACCGACGAACTGACTAGCGTAAAACTGGGAGAAACGGATTACTCTAAAACCAAACCGAACGGCAAACATTCTGCCAACACTGCCAACGTGAAACGCTATATTGACTTCGCCGCAGCAAACGGGTTCGACGCTGTATTGGTAGAAGGCTGGAATGAAGGTTGGGAAGACTGGTTCGGCAATAGCAAGGACTATGTATTCGACTTCGTCACTCCGTATCCGGATTTCGATGTAAAAGAAGTACATCGTTACGCAGCGAGCAAAGGTATCAAGATGATGATGCACCACGAAACTTCCGCATCTGTCCGCAACTACGAACGCCATATGGACAAGGCTTACCAGTTTATGGTAGACAACGGTTACAATTCTGTAAAGAGCGGTTATGTAGGCAATATCATTCCGCGCGGCGAACACCACTACGGACAATGGATGAACAACCACTACCTGTATGCAGTGACGAAAGCAGCCGACTACAAAATCATGGTAAATGCTCACGAAGCAACCCGCCCGACAGGTATCTGCCGCACGTATCCTAACTTAATCGGCAACGAATCCGCACGCGGAACCGAATACGAATCATTCGGCGGAAACAAAGTATATCACACAACTATACTTCCTTTCACCCGTTTGGTCGGCGGCCCGATGGATTACACTCCGGGTATCTTCGAAACTCATTGTAACAAGATGAATCCTGCAAACAATTCACAGGTACGTTCTACCATCGCCCGCCAGTTAGCCTTGTACGTGACCATGTACAGCCCGCTGCAAATGGCTGCCGATATTCCTGAAAACTACGAACGTTTCATGGATGCTTTCCAATTCATCAAAGACGTGGCAATCGACTGGGACGAAACAAACTATCTGGAAGCAGAACCGGGAGAATATATCACTATCGCCCGTAAGGCAAAAGGTACAGGCGACTGGTATGTAGGTTGTACAGCCGGTGAGAACGGTCATACTTCCAAACTGGTATTCGACTTCCTCACACCGGGAAAACAATACATTGCCACTGTTTATGCGGATGCTAAAGATGCCGACTGGAAAGAAAATCCGCAAGCTTATACCATCAAAAAAGGTATCCTGACAAACAAAAGCAAACTGAACTTGCGCGCTGCCAACGGTGGCGGTTATGCCATCAGTATCAAGGAAGTAAAGGATAAAGCGGAAGTAAAAGGACTAAAGAAATTTTAGGGAATAAGATTGGGAGAATATAGTTTTCAGTAGGTATTTTTTAGAGAGATATATTTGATTTTGATAAAATAACTTTAAATTAGAGACATGAAAAAGAGCTTAAGACTAAAAGCCCTGCTCACATTATTGGTGGGACTCTTCCTTTCCATTGGAGCATTTGCTCAGCAAATAGCTGTCAAGGGGCATGTGAAAGACACAACGGGTGAGCCTGTCATCGGTGCTAACGTACTGGTGAAAGGTACAACCAATGGAACAATAACTGATTTCGATGGTAACTTTATGTTGAATGTACCGAAAGATGCCATTCTTTCCGTTTCATTCGTCGGCTATAAATCAGCAGAAGTGAAAGCGGCTTCTACTGTAATGGTTACATTGGAAGATGATTCTCAAGTACTGGACGCAGTAGTCGTTATCGGCTACGGCTCGGTGAAAAAGAACGATATGACCGGTTCGGTTACGGCCATCAAACCGGACAAACTAAACAAAGGTTTGATTACCAACGCACAGGATATGATGACTGGTAAGATTGCCGGTGTAAGCGTTATCAGCAAAGGCGGAGCTCCGGGCGAGGGCGCAACGATTCGTATTCGTGGCGGTTCTTCACTGACTGCAGAAAACGACCCGCTGATTGTAATCGACGGTCTGGCAATGGATAATAAGGGAGTGAAAGGTTTGGCCAATCCTCTGTCTATGGTCAATCCGAATGATATTGAAAGCTTTACCGTATTAAAAGATGCTTCGGCTACCGCCATCTACGGTTCGCGTGCTTCTAATGGCGTTATCATCATTACAACGAAGAAAGGTCAGGCAGGCGCACGTCCTACCATTTCTTATGACGGCAATGTATCTGTCAGCACTGTAAAATCTACCGTCGACGTAATGGACGGAGACCAGTTCCGTTCTTTCATCAAAGACATTTGGGGAGAAGACAGCGAAGCTTATAGCAAATTAGGAAATGCCAACACCGACTGGCAGAAAGAAATATTCCGCCCAGCCGTAAGTACAGACCATAACCTCACCATTTCCGGTGGATTGAAGAATATGCCTTACCGTGTATCGTTCGGTTATACCAACCAGAACGGTATTGTGAAAACATCCAAGTTCGAACGTTATACGGCTTCTGTCAGCTTGGCTCCTTCTTTCTTTGAAGACCATCTGAAAGTAAATGCCAACCTGAAAGGTATGATTGCCAAGAACCGCTACGCTGACGGTAGTGCGGTAGGTTCTGCGGTCAGCTTTGACCCTACACAGTCCGTCCGCTCCGACGATCCTTACCATCAATATTATTTCGACGGATATTTCCAATGGAATACGGACGCTTCTTCTTTGAATGACGACACATGGAAACGTACTTTCAACAGCAATGCTCCGGGTAATCCGGTTGCCTTGTTGGAAGAAAAGGACGACCGTGCCATCTCCAAATCTTTAATCGGTAATCTGGAACTGGATTATAAGTTTCATTTCTTGCCGGACTTGCACGCACACGTGAACGGTGGTATGGACCTCTCTACGGGTAAGCAATATACGGATGTCTCTCCCTATTCTTCGACCAACAACTATTATGGCAGCTATGGCTGGGAACAGAAAGACAAGTACAACCTCTCTTTGAATGCTTACCTGCAATACAGCAAAGATTTTACCGACAAACATCGTTTCGATGTAATGGCAGGCTATGAATGGCAGCACTTCCATGATACGTCCGACCAGGAATATTGGGGACTCTATCCGCTGTCGAACAACGTGGTAGAGAACAGAGGTCAGCGTTACAACAATACCTCAAGTGGTTCGGCTACGGAAAGTTATCTGGTATCTTTCTTCGGTCGTGTCAATTACACACTGCTGGACCGTTACCTGTTTACGGCAACCGTACGCCAGGATGGTTCTTCCCGTTTCCACAAAAACAACCGTTGGGGATTGTTCCCGTCTTTTGCCTTGGGATGGAAGTTGAAAGAAGAAGCTTTCCTGAAAGACGTTGATGTACTTTCTGATTTAAAACTTCGTCTTGGCTATGGTATTACCGGTCAGCAGAATATCAATTCGGGCGACTATCCGTATCTGGCTGTTTATGAGACAAACAAAGACGGGGCTTACTATCCTATCCTGGGAGAAGGAACCACTTACCGCCCGAATGCATACAACCCGGACTTGAAATGGGAAAAGACGACCACTTATAATGTAGGTCTGGACTTCGGATTCCTGAACAACCGCATCAACGGTGCTGTGGATTATTACTATCGTAAGACCACCGATTTGCTGAACAGCGTATTCGTTTCTGCCGGAACGAACTTCAAAAACAAGGTATTGTCCAACGTCGGTTCATTAGAAAATTCAGGTATCGAATTCTCCATTAATTCAAAACCGGTTGTAACTACCGACTGGACATGGGATCTTGGCTTCAATATCACTTACAACAAAAACGAAATCACCAAATTAACTACCGGAGATAGCGAAAATTATTATGTTGCTGCCGGAGACAATATCGGTGGCGGACGTGATATGAAAGCAATGGCGCATGCCGTAGGGCATCCGGCTTCTTCCTTCTATGTTTACCAGCAAGTGTATGACGAGAATGGAAAGCCTATCGAGAACGAATTTGTAGACCGCAACGGAGACGGAACGATTAACGGCGACGACCGCTACTTCTACAAAAAGCCGACAGCCGACGTACTTATGGGACTTACTTCCCGTCTTTCATACAAGTCATGGGATTTCAGTTTCTCACTGCGCGCCAGCCTGAACAACTATGTGTACAACTCTGTCGAAGCAGGTGGTTCCGACTGCAACCCAACCTCTGTCTATTCATTCGGCGCACTCAACAACCGTCCGTTGATGGGAGTGGCAAATAATATCCAGAACCTGAAAGACAACACCTTATTATCCGATTACTTCGTACAGAATGCCTCCTTCATGAAATGTGACAATATCACTTTGGGATATTCGTTCAAAAAGCTGTTTGGCGCTCCGATTGGCGGACGCGTATATGCAGCCGTACAGAACGTATTCACTATCACCAAATACAAAGGACTTGACCCTGAAGTAGAAAAGGGATTGGATAACAATATTTATCCGCGTCCTCTGACTACATTAATCGGTTTAAGCCTTAATTTCTAAACCTACTAAAAATACCAATTATGAAATTCAGATATATAAAATCAATCCTATCGGCTGCCTCACTATTACTGGCAGTCAGCGTGACTTCATGTATCGGTGACCTGGATGCGACTCCTATCGACCCGAATATAGTGATGACATTTGACCAGGCAAGCGTTTTTAACAAGATATATGGAACCCTCGGACTGACAGGTCAGAAAGGCCCCGACGGAAGCGGTGACTTGGACGACATCGACGAAGGTACTTCCTCTTTCTACCGTATGACTTGGTGTGCCAACCAATTGATGACAGATGAAGCGATTGTCAATTCATGGAACGATGCCGGTGTCGCTACTATTGCCGATTGCAGTTGGAGTTCTTCCAATGAAATCGTGACAGGACTCTATTACCGTCTGACATTTGACATCACATTGTGCAACTACTTCCTGGAACAAACGGAAGGACTGACAGATGATGAAACGACACGCCAACGTGCAGAAGTACGTTTTATCCGTGCTTTGAATAACTATTACCTGATGGATATGTTCGGCAATCCGCCTTATTGCGATAAAGTATCGACAGAGAAGCCTCAGCAAATACAACGTGCGGATCTTTTCGCGAAGATTGAAGAAGAGTTGAAAGAAATCGGTGACGACGCTACCGCCACACTGGCACAGCCGCTTCAAACGACTTACGGCCGTGTAGACCGTGTTGCCGCCTGGTTATTGCTGGCACGTATGTATCTCAACGCAGAAGTCTATACCGGCACGCCTCAATGGGGAAAAGCCAAGGAATATGCCCAAAAAGTGATTGGTTCCGGCTATAAACTGGCTCCCGTCTACAAACACCTGTTCATGGCAGATAATGATGGCAGCAATGTCAACAAGGCAAGACAGGAAGTGATACTTCCCATTTTGCAGGATGGTGTGAGAACCAAGAGTTGGGGTGGTTCGCTGTTCTTGATTGCAGGTACGCACAAAAGTGACACAGGCATGAATCCCTGGGGAAGTAAGCAAGGATGGGGCGGCCCGCATTGTCGTCAGGCAATGGTAGCCAAATTCTTCCCGAACGTAAATGATGCTCCTTCCGTATTGGAAGACCAGATGGTAGTGGCAGCAAAAGATGACCGTGCCTTGATGTGCGGAGTGCAGAGAAGTACGTCGACAGGAGACAATATGAGCTTTACGGACGGATTCGCATGTGCCAAATTCTCGAACATCCGTGCAGACAACGGACTGACAAGCGATACGGATAATCCTGATATGGATATACCTCTTCTTCGTATGGCAGAAGCTTATCTGATTGTAGCAGAAGCCAGCATCCGTGCCAACAATGGTGTTTCTACTCAGGAGACCATAGACGCTATGCATGAAATCCGTAAGCGTGCGAACGCCGCCGAATCTGATTCATATACATTGACGGACATCCGTGACGAATGGGCACGTGAGTTCTGGTTTGAAGGTCGCCGCCGCATTGACTTGATTCGTTTCGGCGATTTCGGCGGACACACCGACTATAACTGGGATTGGAAAGGTGGAGAAAAACAAGGTACTGAAATAAAAGAGTTCCGCAACATTTATCCTATTCCTGCCAATGATATCAATGCGAATACAAATCTGGATCAGAATCCCGAGTATTAAATCAGACCGAAGTTATACTTTTAAATAAACAGAGTAATATGAAAAAAATAAATATATTGACGTCCATACTAGTAGCGACAGCCCTGCTGACCGCCTGCGAGGATGACAGGGACTCAAATCCTACCATACAGGAACCTACTACTTTTGTATTGAACACCCCTGCCAATGCAACGTACAACGTCTATGACCTAAATCAATCCAAGAATATCGAGTTGACTTGTACGCAACCGGACTATGGCTATCCTGCCGTAGTGACTTACACCGTGCAAGCGGATTTAACAGACAAATGGACTGATGAAACGGAAACGGCAGACGCCTCTTATCTGACACTACCTTCCATATCTACATCAGCCAAAGTGGATGCCAACACACAGGAATTGAATAAGACAATCGTAAAACTTGCCGGCTGGACATCGGAGAATGATTATGACGGCGAACCGATGAGTGTATTTGTACGTTTGTACGCACATATCGGAGATAAAGGGTATCCTATACATTCCAATTCGATAGAATTGAAAGTTATACCTTATTATATGGATATATCTGATGCCGTTCCTGCCACTTATTATTTACTGGGCGATTTCATCGGTGAAGTTCCCTGGGGAAATCCGACAATGGCAGCAGGTACCGCTTATTTCCCGATGTCACTGGTAAAAGGATATGCGTATGATGCCAATACTGGTAAAGGAGAATTTACCTACACAGGATATATCTCAGCAGATAAAGGATTTAAGGTAGTGGCTACTCCCGGTGCATGGGACGACCAATGGGGAAATGCTGACAGCGAAGGATTCACCAATTTGGTAAATGACAAGAACTCTCAAAATATTAAAGTGAATGCGGCCGGCTGGTACACGCTTCATCTCAATACGCTTGAAAATAAACTGACAATGAAAGCTACTACTTTTGAAACTCAACCGACAGAATATGATGCCGTCACATTGATTTATGGTTCGGAATCTGTAAACATGACCAAAGTTACCATGGAGCATTCACATGTATGGTATGCCGACATAACAATCGCGGCAAGCTGCAAAGCCAAATTTACTTCCGGCGACAAGACTTGGGGTGGAGAGGTATTCCCGTTTGGCTCATTTGTTGATGGAGCTACCATCAGTTGCAAACCGGGTGATTATACTGTACTGTTCAACGAACTGGACGAGTGCTATTACTTCAAAGCAAAATAGATTAATCTTAAATGCAGATAGATATGAAAAAATTATCAATATATATAACCGTGTTACTGGCTGCCGCACTAACAGCCTGCAACGAAGATTTTAATGAAGGGGTAGCTTCCCCACAGTCTTACGGACAGGAAGAAGCTGCCGGCAAAATAACTTTTACAGCTACAGGTGTAGCCCCGATTAATCTTGGAAATGTCGAGGAAGAATCCGTAGCGGTTGCCGTATTTACAGCTCCTGCCGTTGAAGAAGAAGCCACTTTATCCTATAAAATGAAGTTAGATAATAAAGTGACTTTAACTGTAGACGACAAAGGATACGTAGCAACGGAAGATTTGCAGAATGCAGTGGCGCAAATATATGGTATCCGTCCGGTAGAACGTACCATGAATGCAGTATTAACGGCATACGTGGCTGTCGGAAAGACAGTATATGCGGCACCGGCTGAAAGCTATGAGTTGAAAGTTACTCCGAAAGCACCGGTGATTGAGGGAGCTTATTATATTAATGGCTCTCTGACTTGGGAACAGAATGTAGCATTTGTTAATACAAGTGGTGATCCTTATACCAATTCAGTCTTTACAACAACAGTTCCTGCTCTGGTTACAGATAACACCGGTGCCAAAGATGCCTATTTCCTTATTAAATCCAACTCAGGCAAATCACTTGGTGCGGTTGATGCTGACAACGATGCTCCAGAAGGTAATCTCATTTTATCAGAAACAGCAAATCCTATCAAAATATCCGGTGGTGATTATAAATCAGTTAGAATCTCTATCAACATGATGGAAGGCACTTACAAGATTGAGAAAACAATGGATGCACCTCATTTATGGATACCAGGAAATCATCAGGAATGGAAGCCTTCACAAGCACCGACTTTATATAAGCCAGAAGGAAACAATGCTTATTGGGGAATGTCGGAATTGAACGGTGGCTTTAAGTTTACCGCACAGCCCTATTGGCCGGATGGTTCGAATGGCGGACTTGATTATGGATATGACTATTTTACCTCGAAAGAAGGTATGACAAATGATGGTGGAAACTTATCTTTACCACAGGGTATTTATTACATTGTAGTCAATTTGGACGACAAGTACGTCTCTGCAACAGAAATAACATCTATGGATATTATAGGTACAGCCACAGGAGGATGGGAAAACGGCAAAGAATTAACTTATGATGCAACAGAAAAATGCTGGACTGCAAAGACTGAAATGGCAGTGGGTGAATTTAAACTCCGCGTCAATTCCAGTTGGGACTCCGGTGTTAGTTTCGGGGGAACATTAGATACACCCAGTCCTTTTACTGGAGATAATATTTCAATGGACGCAACCGGTAACTATACCATCAAATTCTATCTGAACGGTAGACTAGTCCTCATCAAAGAATAATAAATGGAAAATACATTATGAAAAAAGATATAAGACATATATTCTGGATGCTGCTCTGTCTATTCACGATAGTAGCATGTTCCGACGAAAACCATGAGATGTTAATCACCGGTCCGGAAATCCCCGAACTGGATCACGAGCCGTCTATCGAAGAATTGGTAGAAGGAATCAATAATTACCCCACTAAATTCAAGGGCGACAAGCAAGGTAAAATCTGGTATAAAGCAGCAGCCGGTGACGACTTGTACGGCTATGAAGGTGATGTATATGTTCACATCGGTATCAATGACTGGATGTATGTTCCTACGGAATGGGGTGTAAATGAAGATAAATACAAGGCAGAGAAAGTGGCGGATAATATTTGGTGCTTTACACTTGCCCCGACAGTACGCGAATGGTTTGGCGCGGAAAATGCAGCAAACATTCAAAATGTCTGCATCCTCTTCCGCAATGATGAAGCGTTGACTGACGAAAAGAAAACCAGCGACTTTTTTATCACAGTAACAGGAGACAAGACTTTCACACCGGCTCCGGTAGAGATAGCTGCCTGCCCAGTAGAAGAAGCGGGTATCCATCCATCGGCTGACGGAACGTCTGTGACTTTCGCACTATACGATTTGGATACGGATAACAATTACAAGGATTATGCTTGTCTCATTGGCGACTTCAATGATTGGGAACTTAGTACTGAATATCAGATGAAGCGTGATAACGACAAACACTTCTGGTGGTACACCGTTACAGGCATCGACCCCGCCAAAGAGTATGGTTTCCAATATTACATGGGTAGTGAAAAAGACGGCAATGTTCGTATTGGCGACCCCTATTGTGAAAAAGTGCTGGATGGCTCGAACGATAAATATCTTGTAGAACAAGGAGTTTATCCGGCTAGTGCCATACAGTATCCGAATGGAAAGACAACAGGCATTGTCTCCGTATTCCAAACAAAACCGGCATCCTACAATTGGCAAGTATCCGACTTCAAGATTGATAATCCTGACAATATGGTAATCTATGAGTTACTATTCCGTGACTTCACACAAGTAGGTTCCGAACTTGCTACGGGTACAATCAAAGAGGCTACTAAACATTTGGACTACATCAAGAGTCTGGGAGTGAATGCGATTGAACTGATGCCTATACAAGAATTCGACGGGAATAATAGCTGGGGATACAATCCATGTTATTATTTTGCAATGGACAAAGCATATGGAACGAAAGAGGAATATAAGCAATTCATTGATGAATGTCATAAACAAGGCATTGCAGTATTACTGGATGTAGTCTACAACCATGCTACTGGCAGTCATCCATTTGCTAAACTTTATTGGAATTCGAAAGAAAGCAAGACAGCCAAGAATAATCCGTGGTTCAATGTCGATGCTCCGCATCCATTCAGCGTATTCCATGACTTCAATCACGAATCGCCGCTTGTACGTGAATTTGTAAAACGTAACTTGAAGTTCTTGTTGGAAGAGTATAAGTTTGACGGTTTCCGTTTTGACTTAACCAAAGGATTTACTCAAAACAAGAGCAATGAATCAACGGCAAGCAACAAAGATGACTCCCGTATTGTTATCTTGAAAGATTACTATAAAACAGTGAATACGACCAATCCTAATGCAGTGATGATTCTCGAACACTTCTGCAATTTGGATGAAGAGTCAGAATTGGCTAAAGCAGGGATGAAACTATGGCATAATATGAATGAAAGCTATTGCCAATCCGGAATGGGAGAATCAAGCAATTCTGATTTTTCATACATGCGAAATAGCGGAATGCCTGCCGAAGGATGGGTTAATTTCATGGAAAGCCATGATGAAGAAAGAGTTGCATACAAGCAAACTGCTTTTGGCAATCTTCAAAATGCAAGTCTTGATATCCGCATGAAACAACTGGGAACAAATGCAGCCTTCTTCCTGACCGTTCCAGGACCGAAAATGATTTGGCAGTTTGGCGAACTAGGATATGATTATTCCATAATGTATAAGTACGATGGAACAATGGGAACTGAAAAGAATACTGATGCCAAGCCTGTGAAATGGGATTATCTTACTGACCAATATCGGAAAGGATTATACGACACTTATAGCACTTTGCTGAAATTACGCAATGATAATCCGGACTTATTCAGCGACAACGCATTCAAAGACTGGAAAGTAAGTGTTTCCGATTGGGATAAAGGTCGTTATCTAAGATTGGAATCCACTACAAAGAAACTGGTTGTAGTAGGCAATTTCAAGAATGAACAGATTAATACAGGTGTGTACTTTGGTAACACGGGAGATTGGTATGAATTGAATGGTGAAACATTGAATGTGACTAACAGTTCTGAACAGCCTGTTGTTATACCTGCTAATAGCTTCAAGTTATACACCAACTTTCCAGTAAACAATTGATTGAACGGTTGTAATCAGAGTTATCATAGAAAACAACCCATAATAATGTAATAAATCCCTGTTCCACAATGTTGGAGCAGGGATTTATTGCTTTAATTATTTCTTATCGGTAGAGATTTTTCTCTTCAAGCATGAGCTCTTTTTCAATCCTTTTAAGCGAGCTAGTTGTTTCATGCCTTGAAACTGTTTGTTTCTCACCGAGAAACGAAGTGTTTCACACCGAGAAACCATTCCGTTTCACACCGGGAAACTTTTTGTTTCAAACCGGGATGAAACTATCCGCCTCAAACCTGCGTCTCTCCTTCTATATATTCTTCAAGAAAAAGGTTCTCGCCGTCGAATACGGCATAAGAAAAGAAATTAATCCAGTCTCCAAGTATCAGCACACGTGAAGTGACACTTAGCATCAAATCAAGTTCAATGTGGCGATGTCCGTAAATAAAGAAGTTTATATTGGGATGACTTTTCAAATACTCTTTTGTATATAGTACCAGATGCTCCTGATTTTCCCCCATATAATCCGGTTCCTTTCCGTCAGTCCGTTTCTGCCTGCTGCGTTTCGCCCATGATAAACCAAGTTCCACGCTCCATCGGGGATGAATAGCGGAAAACAATGTTTGTAATGTTTTGCTGTGAAACATGGAACGAAGCAGTTTGAACTTCTTGTCCGGGTCGCCCAGTCCGTCACCATGAGCAAGATAGAACTCTTTTCCGTATATTTCGGTAGTCAGCGGTTCACGGTGCATAATGACACCACATTCTTTGGTGAGATAATCCCCACACCATATATCATGGTTGCCAATAAAGAAATGCACTTCCACTCCCATATCCGTCAGTTCGGAGATTTTTCCCAAGAAACGGGTATATCCTTTGGGGACGACCAGCCGGAATTCATACCAGAAATCAAACATATCTCCCAACAGATAAACAGCAGAAGCCTTGTGCTTTATACTATCAAGGAAGTTCACCAAACGCCGTTCCTGCGTGCGTCCATGCTCAATAGCACGGGACCCAAGATGCGCATCGGAAAGGAAATAAACGTTCTTCATGAGTTTTGAGTTGTTAGTTATAAGAGATTGATTATGAGGTTATCACTCGTAACTAGAGAAAACCGAGTTCGAGTTTCGCTTCCTCACTCATCATATCTTTGTCCCATTCCGGTTCAAACACCAGATTAATGGTAGCCGCAGTCACACCCTCCACCGATTCCACTTTCTGACGAATATCTTCCATGATAAAATCAGCAGCCGGACAGTTAGGGGCTGTCAATGTCATATCAAGTACCACTTCTCCAGTATCGGAGACATCTATCTTATAAATCAGTCCAAGATCGTATACATTCACCGGAATTTCCGGATCGTACACCGTTTTTAGCATGGCTACAATCTTTTCTTCTATTTCAATCTTTTCCATACGTCTTCTCATTTTGTTATGTATCGCAAAGATAGAGATAAAAAATGAAACATAAAAAATTAGGTACGGAATGAGCATCGTGTACCTAAAGAATATTACATCTATTCTCCATCTTCACTAATATGAAAAACGTACCCAGATGGTAAATTGTTGCAAAAGGGAATAAAGATGTAGAGAAAATTAAAGCAATCCTTCATCCGCAAAGCTAAAGAACCCGTCTTCGCAAACGACGACATGATCTATCAGGTGGATATTCATTGTATCTGCCGCTTTACGAATATGTTCTGTCAGTGTTTTGTCAGGCTGACTAGGACGGATATTCCCTGAAGGATGATTATGGACCACAGCTATTTGGGTGGCTCTTTGCAGCAATGCTTCCCGAAGGATGGTGCGTACATCGGTGTATGTTCCATCTATTCCACCGGTACTGATACGCACCTTATCAATCAGTTTCGTTGCCTGATTCAATAAAAGAACCCAGAATTCTTCTTGTTCGAGGTCGCACATCAAAGGTTGAAAGATATCATAAATATCTTTTGAACAGGTGATTTGAGGCCTTTCTTTTGTGTTTTGCAGTTTCCGACGCTTTCCAAGTTCCAATGCTGCCATCACTGTAATACTCTTCGCCGGTCCCATACCTTTAAAACGGGAATAATCGCAGACTTCCCATTTCGCTAGAGAATTGAGATTGTTATCACAAGACAGGAGCAGGCGTCGCATCAGTTCAACAGCGCTTTCTTCCGTATTTCCGGAGCCGATTAATATAGCGAGTAGTTCGGCATCGCTCAATGCTGCTGCTCCCTTTTCCATCATTTTCTCCCGTGGGCGGTCCTCCAGTGCCCATTGGTTGATGGATAGTTTGTGTTTACTTTCCATTTGCTATGTTTTGAAGGTGTAAAGGTAGGCTTATTTAATTTAATGATAGAGGCAATGAGAAAAAAATTGGTTGCAGACTTCTTCTTTTTTCTATGCAGAGACAAGTTGTACGACACCCGGGTCTCAGCATACCTGACACCCGGGTGTTGAGTAGCATGAGACCCGGGTGTCAGACGTATTGAGACCCGGGTGTCATGCAACATTCCTTTTAAGTAAAAATAGAAATGGTAGTAAACAAATTAAAAGTAGGTTACTTATAAAAATTCTTTTGGAAAGCCTCAAACTCATCTTTTCCTCTGACACAACGCTGCCACCATGCACGCCAAAAGCCTGTACCATAGCCGATAAGTTGTATAAATGCAGCGGCTATGGAATATATGCCAATAGTCAGACTCTTATTCTGAATAGTAGAATCCATGCATACCAGCAATGCATAAAGAATGATCGGCGTAAAACTGAAAAGACAGAATGGGGTTCCTAATAATAAGAGTGCCACTCCCAGCGTAAATACAGCAGGAAGTAAATGCACCAGTTTCAGAGAGTCCGGGTATTTCTTATAAAGATTAATACGGGCAATGCCGGAGTTATGCACTTGCTTGAAGAACTTCTTCAAATCAGTACGGCGTTTGTGATACACCCAGGCATCCGGAAAAAGCCGGCAAGTATAGCCGTTCTTAAAGATACGGATACTAAAGTCAATATCCTCTCCAAAACGCATCTTTGAGAATCCGCCTAAAGCCTCATACACTGCCCGGCGAACTCCCATATTAAAACTGCGGGGATAGAATTTGTCCATCTTCTTTTTCCCGCCACGGATCCCTCCGGTCGTAAAGAAAGAAGTCATGGAATAGTTTATCGCCTTTTGGATATCCGTGAAAGAATCGTGCGCACGGTCGGGACCGCCGAAAGCGTCGGCAGGAGAAGCGAGAAGTTCTTTCTCTACCGCATCGAAATATCCTTCGGGAAGAATGACATCAGAATCTAATATAATAAGGTATTCCCCTTCGCTACGTTCTGCCCCGTAATTACGGGTTTGTCCCGGACCGGAGTTAGGTTTAGAGAAGTATTTTATATTCAACCGGTCTGCATAACGGTCTACTACTTCTTTACAGGGAATGGAGGAACCATCTTCTACAACAACGACTTCGAAATCTTTAAAGTGTTGCATGGTAAGACTTTGCAATAATTCATCCACTTCATCAGGACGATTATAAACGGGGATTATGACGGAGTAACGCATAGTAAATTCGTTTTAAGAATGAATTTGAGATGCAAATTAAGACAAAAAAGGGGAAACTACTCCCAAATCTCCAGAAAAACAAAAGAACTAACTATATTTCCTATCTACTTTTTATCAAGATTCCCTCAAAAAGTTTTCTATTCTCCGTTAGAATCATTATAAAAAGAGATTGAGTTTCTCCAACTATATTAGTTTTGATAAATCTTACAGAATAAAAAAGGGCGTTCCTGGGAAATAAGGGAAAATTGGAACGCCCTTCGAAATAAAGGTTTATTATTAGACTGGTCTTTCACAAGTGCAGTCTTTACCTTTTTTCATCTAACAAATTAAGGATGTCAAAAATCCTTAGTGGGAAATAACATATTCATCTTTTCACAAAGATGAATAATTCGACAAATAATATCCGATACCACCATATCGGACAATTATATTATCAATAAAAGGGTAACTCTACACAAAGGAAAAGAGTTACCCTTTCTTTCTTATTTAAAATAGGACTATTTCAAAGAAGCTTTCACAGTGATCTTATTAATAGTTTCTGTACCCCAGTTATGATTTACAGTTACTTTCACATAGATGTCCAATGACTGAACAATCGCTGTATTGTTACATGTAATCACACCTGTTGACGGATTAATAGTATAGGTACCCTCATTTACAGTAGCACTATATCCATCAATTGCATAAGTAATGGCGCCAGCAGCATCAATGCCATAAGCTGCAGCCCAAGGAGCTTTTGCTACTCCATTTTCAATAACTACATTCTTCTTGGTTACATTGATATCTTTGTCAGACATCTTGATTTCTACTTTCGTTCCTACATTGATAGTCTTATTCTGATCACCATCTATATTCCAATCAATAGAAGACTTGTAAGACAAGACATCAAGCGGAGAACGCAATACAGGTTCACAATAAGTCACTTCTTTTCCATTTATATCAAGAATAGTAGCTTCAATATCAGTTCCTTGTATTTTAGCTCCGATCTTGATAGCACCTAAAGTCTTCACATCTACATCCGGAGTTACAGTAATAACATTACCAGCAATGCTTATCTGACTATAAACAGCTTTAACAGCATCAGACTGTTTTGCTTGCGGAGCCAGATAATATTCAATAACTTCACTAGAAGTACTGTTATCTGTATTATATGCAGCATAAAGAACTGTCAAATCAGCCGTCATACTGAATGACTTATCAGCTTCAGTCCATGCACCGGTAATAGTTGTCTTACCATTCACAACAAATGCACTATTTTGCTTGATGATTACTTTACGTTCGCACTTAACAAGATCCTTCAATTTCAAAGTATACTGTTTGTTAGAACCGTTAACACGATGAGTTGTTGTGGATTTACGCCATGCATATTCTTCAGAATTTGTAATTTCATATTTTGAGTTTCCACCACCTGGCCATGTTTCGAATGAATACAATTGCTGATCTCCATTGATAACAGTTCCGGCAGGGAATATCAATTTAAGATTATCCAAATCTGTGCTTGTACCCGGTGTGAATTCAATATATGCATCAACCTTGTTAGCATAAGTTTTACCATCTTCATTAGTCAAGTAATACAAACCATATTTAACAGGAGTTACGTTTTCATTATCAGACATATAGTCACGTCCACCCAGTGAATTCAAGAATGCACGAACATTCAAGTCAATAGTTTGTTCACTTGTGCTATACTGCAATTTAGCTAACTTATCAGCTGCAGCTGCATCTTTCGTTTCTACATCAATATCAACCAATGCCGGAGCCACTTGCTGCTCGCGAACAGCTTTCACTGCAAAGTCATAAGAAATGATTTCCGTACCTTTTTCATTCTTATAAGTTGCTGTCACATAGCATAATTCATTGATAGCCGAAGCTTGCTCACTAGATTTAGCTGTAATAACACCGTCTTTAATTTCAAAGATACCTTTTGCCTTATCAGCTGTTTGTTTGAATTCAACAGTGATACCACTAAATCCTAAATCAGCCATTGAAATGAAATCCTCTTCCACATCATGTCCCAATGCTACAGAATCATTCAAATTATAAGATTTGTTATAAACAAATGTATATTCAACATAAGATGAAAAATCGGATTCGGTAGTTGCATCAGCCAAAACATCAGTAGGAACTTCAACTGCATCTTTTGTATGCACAAAACTCAAATCAACCGGAGTCCATTTTTCAGCTTTGAAGTTGAAATAATCAGAGGCTGTTGTATAACCGTTAATTGTTACATCCAGAGAAGAAGCGTAAGGTTTATCAACTTCAATGTTTTCGGAAATCATATTTACACTCAAGATACCTTGTCGGTTATCCACCCATTTTGCACTACCTTCTACATATTTCAGTGCAGGAACAAGTGCTCTGGTTTTATATGTATCGGTAAATGCAAATACAGCTTTACCTAGATCCAGTGTAGTAGGCCATACTTTGAAAGTAGCTACAGAAGCACTGGTTGCCAATAATTCCGCATCAGGATCATTGGACGACATCAACCCGATTGATTTTACAAAATCATCTTTATCATTAGCAGCTTGTCTTCTGTAAATAATGCTTTGCAAACCATTATAGGCAGAACCTTCTGCCAACATTTTATATTCTTTACCGTCAAGAGTGATGACGTACAAACCATCTACCTCATTTATAACAATAGAAGGAACTTTAGTATCAGTTTTCAAGCTTGTTACCACATCACCGATAACGATATACCCATCTTTATTAATAGACACGTTAGCTGATGCATCCTGACCTGGTTCGCCAGGCTTACCAGGTTCACCTTGTTCTCCCTTCTTCCCAGTAGCATTAACCTTATTTCCATCTGCATCTAAAACATACTCATAGGTTTTGCCATCATCAGTACTTACCTGCCAATAGTTGTCACTTGATACTTTAAATTTAGGAATGACCGTTTCACCATTTAGTCCCGGCTGTCCGTTCTCTCCATCTTTACCATTGGTGATAGTCAATTTAGAACCGTCAGAAAGAGACAACTCATAACCATTTGCTACAGGAGTATAACTGACAATAAATTTACCGGCTTTCATTGCAGCATCCACCTCTTCAATTTTACTCTTATTGGCGTCGACCTGCTGTTGCAAACCATCTATATCATCATCGTAGTCTTTGCATCCTACGTAGCTGATAGTAGAAAGCGCCAGCGCCCCGAAGAGCATCACTTTTACAAACTTTTTCTTCATAACTACTTAAAAATTACATTAATAATATATTATTAAACACTAAGTTTCAATAATAGCATACCCGTTACTTCGTAGGTAACGGCAAACCTTTGTTCCTGCTCTTCTTGAGTAGTCAATACTAGAAAATGATATAATATACAATGAAACATTTTAACCCCTACTTCATGAAAGAGGTAGAGGGGAGAGAAATCTTATGCAAAATTTAGAGGTTGACATGCCCTAATACAAAGAATCTACGTGTTTTATCTGTTTATGTTCTTCTTTTGAATGCTTTATTAGAAAAAAATGTGTGATTTCGTTTGGTTGTTTTAAGAAATATGCTCATATTTGCACCGGTATTTATTCCCGTTACCTACGAAGTAACAGACTTATATTCAGCAAATTGCATTTCGAACTGAATATCGGATAAAATCAATAACCCGCTTGTTTGCTTCATCTATTTTCTTATTCTGAAAAGGTTTCAGATAAGTCTCCGTCACTGTAATGGACGAATGCCCCATCTCTTCGGAAATAATGCCCGGATGAATTTCACAATAATACGCTGTTGTGGCCCATGTATGGCGGGCGGTGTATGAACTCAATTTATCCCCCAGTCCCAACAATTCACCCAACAACATTAATTGCCGATTAAATGTGCGCAATGCTAACTGATACTCTCGATATGCTTCTTTTGTTCCTTCACGACTTTTCAACAATGAGAAAAGGTATGGAGAAGAAGGGTCACAATTCATGTACTTCTTCACCAAAAGCATTGCCTCCGGAGTCAATGTCACCGACAATGTACGCCCCGTCTTACGCCTACGATAAGTAATCACATTATCATGCAAATCACTCTTACGCAAATATGCGAGATCGACAAAAGGTAAACCACGAAGTAAAAACATCAGAGTAAATAGCTCTTGTGTACATCGCAAAGCCGGAGTTGCAACCGATGAATGTAATTTTGCAAATACCTTTTTTATGTCTTCCTCACATAAAACTCGCTTACGGTCAGCGCGAGTACCGGTATAAACCGAATGGAACAAATTCGGCACATAAGGTGCTTTTCGAAGATCGACCGCACGATTATAGACTGCACGAAATGTGCGCAAATAAGTTGAAACTGTATTCCAACTACAACCACGGCTACGAAGATGTATCTCGAAGCCTTTCAACCATCCCGGAGTTACTTTATCAAAAGTGAAATCTCCTTTCCCACAATAAACAATAATGGCATTGAGACTACTACGATATACGTGAGCCGTCCCAAAGTTTCCCCCCATTTGTAGCCCATTAGCCACTTGCCTCATAAATGCTACTACTTTTAACATGTTACTATTACTTAATTTAATTACACAATAAACATACAGGTATTTTTAAGAACAAGCAAACCTGTTAGCTACAAATAACAATAATAATAACAATGTTGTTTCTTGGAAGTAAATGAAAGGAACCATGAGGTAAAACTAATACAAAAAAAGACGGGGATGTCCCAATCTTGGCACATCCCCGTACAATATAAATCAGTTCAGTTATTACTTCTTCAGAATATCCATTGTATCAGACGCAATCAACAGTTCTTCATCTGTCGGAATCACTACTACTTTCACTTTAGAAGCAGGAGTAGAAATAATTGCTTCCTCACCACGAACTTTAGCATTCACATCGTTGTCAAGCTCAATACCCATGAATTCCATATCCTTACAAACTTCACGGCGACATTCCATCTGATTTTCACCTACACCACCTGTAAACAGAATGATATCTACACCGCCCAATGCAGCAGCATAAGCACCGATGTATTTCTTGATACGATAATAATACATCTTCTCTGCAAGGATAGCTTTCTCATTGCCAGCCGCACAAGCAGCCAAAAGTTCACGCATATCGCTTGATACACCTGAAATACCGAGTACACCGCTCTTCTTGTTCAACAGGTTGGAAACACCCGTAGTATTCAAGCCTTCTTTTTCCATGATAAACGTCACTGCACCGGCATCAATGTCACCGCTGCGAGTACCCATCATCAAGCCTTCCAATGGAGTCAAGCCCATAGTAGTATCTATACATTTACCATCTTTGATAGCGGCAATAGAACCACCATTACCAATATGACAAGTGATGATTTTCTGTCCTACCGGATTTACACCCAAGAATTCACATACACGTTTTGACACATAACGATGAGAAGTTCCGTGGAAGCCATAACGACGTACACCATACTTTTCATACAGTTCGTGAGGAATAGCATACATGTAAGCATAATCCGGCATTGTCTGATGGAAAGCCGTATCGAATACACCTACCTGCGGAATGTTAGGAAGAATAGCAGAAACTGCATTTACCCCTTTCAAGTTAGCCGGATTGTGCAACGGAGCCAGATCATTGCAAGCTGTAAAGGCTTCCAATACCTCCTTGTTCAGCAATACAGATTCGCTGAAACGCTCGCCTCCGTGTACCATACGGTGACCTACGGCATTGATTTCATCCAAAGATTTGATAGCGCCATATTCGGGGTGAATCAACGTATTCAGGATAAACTCAACTCCTACTGTATGTTCAGGAATATCTTTTTCCAGAATTTTCTTTTCACCATTCGGCAAAGTCAGTTTCAAGAAAGATCCTTTCAGACCGATTTTTTCGATACCACCTTGCGCAATCACTTCTTTGCTGGTCATATCGAACAATTTATATTTAATAGATGAACTTCCGCAGTTCAATACCAGAATTTTCATGTCGTTGTCAATTTAATACTTACTACCTTATATCTAATACTTATTTATTTGCCTTTGCAGCAATAGCCTGGTTAGCCGTGATAGCAATCATGCGATATACATCTTCGATAGAACAACCACGAGACAAGTCGTTTACCGGACAAGCGATACCCTGAAGGATCGGGCCGACAGCGTCAGCATGTCCCAGACGTTGAACTAACTTATAAGAGATATTACCAACTTCCAGACTCGGAACAATCAATACGTTTGCTTCGCCAGCCACAGGAGAACCCGGAGCCTTGCTTGCACCGACTTCCGGAACAAGAGCAGCATCAGCCTGCATTTCACCATCCAGATCAAGCGTAGGAGCCATCTCCTTTGCAATCTTAGTAGCTTCTACCACTTTATCAACTACTTCGTGTTTTGCAGAACCCTTGGTAGAGAAGCTCAACAGAGCCACTTTCGGATTTTCAATACCGGCAACGGCTTTCGCAGTTTGAGCAGTACAAATAGCAATCTGTGCCAGCTGATTAGCGTCCGGAACCGGAGTTACGGCAACGTCACCCATGACCAAAATGCCATTCTTTCCGTATTCAGGAGCATGAGTCAGAAGCAACATAGCACCGGATACGCAAGTGATTCCCGGAGCAGTCTTGATAATCTGCAAAGCAGGACGCAATACATTACCAGTAGTGTTGCGGGCACCAGCCAACTGACCGTCAGCATCACCGCTCTTAATCATTAAACAACCATAGAACAAAGGATCGCTCGTCAATTTGCGGGCTTCTTCGATAGTCATCCCCTTCTTTTTACGAAGTTCACACAACAACTGCGCATATTCTTCGTGTTTCGGAGAAGTTTCAGGATCAATGATAGTAGCTTTACCGATGTTTCCCAATCCCCATTTTGCAGCAAGTTCATTAATTTCTGCCGGTTTACCCAGTAAAATTAGATCAGCGACTTCGTCTGTCAAAATCATATTGGCAGCTTTCAATGTGCGTTCTTCAGTTCCTTCCGGAAGAACAATACGTTGGCGATTTGCTTTCGCACGCGCCACGATTTGGTTGATTAAATTGAGCATAGATATATTGAATATTATTATAAAACGTCCTTACAATTTGTAATTTGCGGTGCAAAAGTACTCAATTTTGCAATATCCACATTACAATTTCGGCTATTTTTCTCTCCCAAGTCTAAAATATTATAATATTTAACACTGTACTCCTATTTTTCATACCTTTGCAGTGTTTTCAAACAAAATCAATAGGTTATTAGTATATGATACGTCAGTGCGCCATTTTATTTGGCTGTTTGGCTTTGGGTGAATTAATAGTTTATCTTACGGGTATCAAGCTCCCCTCCAGCATCATCGGTATGCTGCTGCTCACCCTCTTTTTAAAATTAGGTTGGATTAAACTACACTGGGTACAGGGATTGTCCGACTTTCTGGTTGCCAACTTAGGATTCTTTTTCGTTCCGCCCGGTGTGGCTCTTATGCTATACTTTGATGTTATTGCGGCAGAGTTCTGGCCGATAGTAACAGCGACCATTGTCAGCACCGCGCTTGTACTTGTCGTTACGGGATGGGTACATCAAATCGTCCGCAAGTTCAGGCTGGCACGTCAGATTAAGCTGGCGCGCAAACTTCATCTGACGGATTTCCATCTGTCGGAGAAACTGCACCTTAAAGATAAAATCAACTTAACGAATAAAGACAAATGAGTTTCTTAGAGAATAATTTCTTCCTGCTGGCTATCACCTTCGGGATTTTCTTCTTTGCCAAATTGCTTCAGAAGAAAACAGGACTGGTATTATTAAATCCTATATTGCTGACCATCGCCCTATTAATCATCTTCCTTAAAATGACAAATATCTCATACGAGACCTATAATAAAGGAGGACATCTGATCGAGTTCTGGCTCCGCCCGGCTGTTGTTGCTTTAGGCGTACCTTTATATCTTCAATTGGAGATGATAAAAAAGCAGTTATTGCCTATCCTTCTGTCTCAACTGGCAGGCTGCATTGTCGGAGTTATTTCAGTAGTGCTGATTGCGAAATTCATGGGGGCTTCCCAAGAAGTAATCCTGTCTCTGGCTCCCAAATCGGTTACAACTCCGATTGCGATGGAAGTAACCAAAGCCATTGGCGGTATTCCGTCACTGACGGCGGCAGTTGTTGTGGCAGTTGGTTTATTAGGAGCAATCTGTGGTTTTAAGACCATGAAAATCATGCATGTAGGCAGTCCGATCGCCCAAGGGCTTTCGATGGGGACAGCCGCTCATGCTGTCGGAACTTCCACCGCAATGGATATCAGCAGCAAATATGGGGCATACGCCAGTCTGGGACTGACACTGAATGGAATCTTCACTGCACTACTCACACCTACGATCCTTCGATTATTAGGTGTCTTGTAAAAACAAAATCTCTTGATTTTTCGTTATATAAAGAGTTAAACGCAAAAAGCAATTTTATGATTCCATTTAAAGATATCACATTAGCAGACAAAGACACAATCACCTCATTCACGATGAAAAGTGATCGCCGCAATTGCGATCTTTCATTCTCCAATCTTTGCAGCTGGAGGTTCTTATATGACACTCAATTCGCAGTGGTCGACAACTTTCTGGTATTCAAGTTCTGGGCAGGAGAACAACTTGCTTATATGATGCCCGTAGGCACAGGAGATTTGAAAGCAGTATTGTGGGAACTGATAGAAGATGCCCGCAAAGAGAACCAGCATTTCTGTATGCTGGGAGTGTGCAGCAATATGCGCGCTGATCTCGAAGCTATCCTTCCGGAACAGTTCACTTTCACAGAAGACCGCGACTATGCGGATTATATTTATTTGAGAAGTGATCTATCTACGCTGAAAGGGAAGAAATTCCAGGCGAAAAGAAATCATATCAACCGGTTCCGCAACACTTATCCGGATTACGAATACACACCGATTACCCCGGACCGTATTCAGGAATGTCTGGATCTGGAAGCAGAGTGGTGTAAAGTGAATAATTGTGACCAACAGGAGGGGACAGGCAACGAACGTCGCGCCCTGATTTATGCTCTCCACAACTTCGAGACACTCGGACTGACGGGAGGTATCTTGCATGTGAACGGTAAAATCGTCGCATTCACATTCGGTATGCCTATCAATCATGAAACATTCGGCGTACATGTAGAAAAAGCGGATACCAGTATTGAAGGTGCGTATGCCATGATTAATTATGAATTTGCCAACCGGATTCCCGAACAATATATCTATATCAACCGGGAAGAGGATTTAGGTATTGAGGGCTTACGCAAAGCCAAACTGTCTTACCAGCCGGCAACGATTCTGGAAAAATATATGGCTTGCCTCAAAGAGCATCCCATGAATATGGTAAAATGGTAAATCCATTATAAATATGATGATAAAGGAGCAAGTAAAAGCATTGTGGAAAATCTGTTTTGACGATAGTGAAGAATTCGTTGAAATGTACTTCAGACTGCGCTATAAAACAGAGGTGAATGTCGCCATCCAAAGTGGCGATGAGGTAATCTCTGCGCTTCAGATGCTTCCTTATCCGATGACTTTCGGCGGAGAAACAGTGCAGACTTCCTATATTTCAGGAGCCTGCACGCATCCCGATTTCCGAAGCAAAGGGGTCATGCGAGAGCTTTTATCACAGTCTTTCGCCCGGATGCTGCGGAATGGAGTACATTTCAGTACATTGATACCGGCAGAGCCCTGGTTGTTCGACTATTATGCCCGCATGGGATATGCTTCCGTATTCAAGTATTCAACTAAAGAGATCGTTTTGCCGGAGTTTATTCCTGCTAAAGAGATAGCGGTCAGTGTGGTTCCGGAATTTCAGGAAGAGATTTATTCTTATTTGAATAAGAAGCTTTCCGAACGGGCTTGCTGTATTCAGCACACGCTGGAAGACTTTCAGGTTATTATGACTGATCTTGCCATCAGCGGAGGATACTTATTTGTAGCCAGACAAGAAAACGATATCAAGGGGATGACTATTATATATAAAGGAGACAAACATATCATTATCAATGAGCTTTGCGCTGAAGATAAAGATGTGGAATATAGCCTATTGTATGCTATCAGGCAACACACCGGATATAAGTGCATGGTTCAACTCTTACCTCCCGAAGATCAACAGCCTCAACATCCGTTGGGCATGGCACGTATCATCAATGCCAAAGAAGTGCTGCAAATCTATGCCGCGGCTTTCCCCGAAGATGAAATGCAGTTGGAATTATCGGATAAACAACTGTCGGTAAATAACGGTTATTATTATCTGTGTAAAGGGAAGTGCATGTATAGTACCGAGCGACTGCCCGGTACACATATACAGATGAATATTAGCGAACTAACAGATAAAATACTCCAGCCGTTAAAGCCATATATGAGCTTGATGATGAATTAAGACACGAATTACACCACCTAGGAAGAGTACGAAAAAAGAGTTGCAGATAATTCCTTCATATCTTTACTTATTTATATTCATATCTGTTTCTAATACATATACCATTTGAGGGTCAATTTCCGCTGTACGTTCACCATCTCCCTGACGGGTGTGTTGCACAAAGAGGTGAAGTTTCCGCTGTTCCTTCCAGAGCTCCGTATCATGGGACGGTTCCCAGGCATCCACGGAAAAGTCGGTCAAATCCGTTATCGTCCATTTACTAATGCCGACGTCGGACGCATGTGCCATCGATACACGGCTTCCCCGTTCTTCGTCGCGGAAAATATAAAAGACTTCCCCACCCTCTACCACAATACGCGGACGGGCAATAGGTATCATTTTCGTACCGCCACCCTTCAAGGTAAAAGGTGTTTTGCGATCTGTGATCTGCCGTTGATACCATACTTTCCCATCGTTCCAGACGATACGATATTGGGGCACGTTACTGTCGGGATCCCGCCAATAAGTGGCTATATACGGATTTCCTTCTGCATCGGCACTCATACTTGTTTGATTAATCAACTCACAGTTTTGAGGCAAACGACAGGCATACTCTGCATTAGACAATTTGATAGGAAGTTCATATTGCTCTCCACTTGATTTATACCAAGTCACTCCATTATCAAACGAACGGGCATAACATATATCATGGTTTGTTTCCACATGCCAGCTTTCGCGCCACACCCACGAAAGATGGATGGTTCCTTTCTCATCGACATACATTTGCCAATAAGCATTCCGTTTATTTTCTCCGTCAATCAGTATATCCTGAATACGAGTCCATTTATGTTCTTTCAGCGAATAACGGTTCATCACCAAGTTACCACGACCGGAAGAACCGGAACGATAAACAAACAGTAAATCTCCTCCGGATAAAGAATAAAACTCCGGATAGGTTACATTTCCTTCATCAATTCCGGTCATCGGTATTTTATCTCCCAGTTCCAGAGAACCGGGAGCAATGCTCCGGCAATAATTCAGTTTATGTCCATGATGATCGAAAGATACGTGTATGTAACCTTCTCCATCCACCATCATACTGATTACATTATGAGCATCCTTTACATTTCCCTGATATTGGGTACGGTGTAAAGTCCATTGTTTCGAATCCAGTTTCCGTTTTCCAAGTATCAGATAGCCGTCGTTATCGTAATAACTGATATATTGTTCGTCGCCGTACGTCACCAGCGAGTTATTGCGAAAGACCGCAGTATTGACCGAAGTACAGCTATACCCCTTTCCCACTTTAACCAAATGCTGGGAACAGACAAGAGTAGGAACAAGTATTATTCCGCAAAGTAGTAGTAATATCCGTTTCATGCTTATCTTCTTTTTTATTTGTCAAAGATGGAAAGAGTCCATTTTTCATGCCAGGGAATTGTTATCTTTCCGTCTTTTACAAGTACAGGCAGCCATACATAGCGGGAGTCTTCCAAGTCTTTCTTTTTCCAGCGGTCGAACATAGCAATATATGCGTCCTTCTTTCCGATAACAGGCTGAACGTAAGTGCTCTGTGCGTAAAACGTTTTATCCGCATCCGGTCCCGTACAAGGGTTACCGATCGTTTTCCACGTTCCCATAATAGAATCAGCAACTGCAATCTCGGCCACATTCGGATCCCAGCCTGTACAACCGGAACTAAGCATATAATATTTACCATTATATTTAAACACAGCCGGAGCTTCACGAGACTCTTTGACAAAATTGCGAGTAAACCGTCCGCTGGGTTTCAAATAATCATCAGTCAAAAGACTAATATACATAGTTTCATTATTTTCCGAAGAATAGAACTGATAAGCACGTCCGTCATCATCCACAAAAACTGTCTGGTCGCGGCTCATCGCATTGTTCGGACGGAAACTTCCCTGATAGACGAACGGCCCGACAGGAGAATCGGCAACCGCCACTCCGGCACAAGCCTTACTGTAATCGGCACTTTCCACATGTGCCCACATTACAAACTTACCGGTCTTCTTATTAAAGATGACTTTCGGACGTTCCAACACTTTGGAGGGATGCAGGTCATGATTCGGATCGTCTTTGACTGCCGGAAGCACAATTCCTTCAAATTTCCAATTCAGCAAGTCTTTAGAGGAGTAACAACCGACTCCGGTCACGTCTGTACGATAACACTCCCACGTAGCCCAGTCCGGCAAAATCGTTTTTCCTTTCTTGTATTCACCATACCAATAGTAAGTACCATTGTGATAAAGAAGTCCGCCACCATGGACATTGATCGGATTTCCATCCGTATCATTCCACACTTGTCCGGGGATAAACGCTGTGTTCTTCTGTGCCTGCATTGATACAGGCAATAACAACGCGCAAACGACTCCTGATAATATACACTTGATTATTCTGCAATGTCTATTCATATTCATGATATTAAATAAGATTTCTTGTTTACAAAGATAGATGATACATTAAATATAAAGGTACACTTATGTGTCAAAAAAGGACTAAAAAACAATCATTCTCCGCTAAATGCACGATATTACAGAGCATTTGCACTTCGATTTTAGCCCGCGTTTACCATATAATACGATAGGGATAGGGATTTCACCTATCAGTTCACTCAATAAAAAGAACCTACCCGATTTCAACACAAAGTGATTTTCTGGTCGAGCAGGTCATTTATATATACACATAAAATGCTTTTCTGATAATCCGGTTTCCTAATCCTATATGGCACTTCTCTATCTATGCTTCTGAAAACATACCTTACCTGCTTCCTTATCCATTACTAACTACCCTCTCTTTCATTAATAACAAACTTTCTTTTGATTATAGGTAAACTTCCTATTACCTGTATGTAAACTTACTTTTCAATAAATGCAATCTATAAATGAAAGTTGCGTTTATAAAAACAAAACTTGCAATTATATAAATGGAAGTTTCATTTATATAATCAAAGCTTGCATTTATAGTTTTCTTATAATGCAAAGAAAGTTTGGGTCCTATACAAAGGAAGTTTATCCCTTATAGAAAAGAAGTTTTCCTATAATAGTTTGGAAGCTATCTATTAACACTTCTTCTGCCAACTATAGATGAAAGAGTTAGCAGAAGACTGGACAAGCTGTGAAAGCCAGAATAGAAAGGTGAAAGGAAGGTGAAAGCCAGCCCTTCACCCGCTAATGCCGATGAACAGGGCATTGTGAAAGGTGAAGGGTGTTTTCTTGAATATGATTATTTTAGTATACCAGCGTAAGGCAATGTCTGCAACCACAACTGAATGAATTATATCCACGAAACATTTCTCAAATATGGTTTCATTCAAAGAATAAAGAAAGCAGTCTATATTGTTTATATTCAAACAATTATTCATAGCACAATTTGTGTAGCATAAAAAGTGCTACATAAATTATGCTATAAATATTGATTCTATCAAACTTTTACCGAACAATCATTGCCACATGATCCCACAACAAACGATAGAGATATCATCTATTTGTTTACCAATACAGCACCTCCCTGTGGAAGAATCTCCAGCTGCACTTTACCGTTCTCTTTCACTTTCAACGGCACTAGCTGTGGTGCTCCTTTTTTATCATCCTTATACAAAGAAACTGTTTTTCCGGCAAACATCTCTAAATCCAGTTTCAACTTCAACGTTTCTTTTCCTGCATTCACAGCAGCCAGATACCAAGTATCATTGTGACGACGTGCCAACACGACATATTTTCCAGGATATCCATCAATGAAGCGTGTCTCGTCCCAAGTGGTAGGAACCGCTTTCATATAGTCCATACAAACAGGAGAAACATCTTCCAGGTTGTTGGGAGCAAGCGCAAAGTTTTGTACCGGATTCTGGAATAATACGGTAGTGGCCAGTTGGAATATATCAGTAGTGCGGCGGGTAGTTCCTCCGTCATTGTTGCGGTTCAGTCGTTTGTTCAGGAAACAGCCGCCGAATTCCATGCTGCCCACTGCATTGCGGATAAACGGATGCAGACAAGCATTAAAAGCCTCTTTATCGCAGAAGTGCTGGTTGAATACCATATTCTCGGATGCCAGTACGGCTTCACTACCTACATAATTCGGATACATACGTTCCCATCCGCGAGGGATTGTACAACCGTGGAAGATCACCATCAGGCCGTGATCGTCGGCATCACTCAAGATATCTTCATATAGGCGCATCGTTTCTTGCTTGTCGCCACCAAAGAAATCGACTTTAATGCCTTTTACTCCGAGACTCTGCAACCATTTCATCTCGCGTTTGCGGATAATGGCGTTGTCCATGTGATTAACCGGTCCTTGCTCAATATCATTCCAATACCCGGAAGAGCTATACCATAAGAAGAGTTCCACGCCTTTACTACGTGCGTATTCTACCAAAGACTTCATGCGGTCGCGACCGATGTTCGTATCCCACCAGTTATCAATCAACGCATACTCATATCCCATTGCCGCAGCAAAATCAATATATCGCACCTGATCGTCATAGTTGATACTACCATCCTGCCAAAGAATCCAGCTCCATGTGCCGCGTCCGAAACGGTAGTCATATTTTGTTTCATAAAGAGGACGCACGACATCCCACGCAACAGTTGTTTCCACAATCGGTTTCAAAGTTTCGCCAACAGTTATGGTACGCCAGGGAGTAGCTCCCGGCAAGGCAAATGCCGGAGCAACCGTTCCGTTGCCGTTATTTTCTTCTGCCATCGGGAAAGCAACCGTATACAGATTACCTTCGCTCACATCGCTTAAACGTGAGCCGCAATATCGACTGTCCACTCCTGTCTCGCTGACCAGCACCCAACCATCGTCACCGATACGGAACAGGCAAGGGAATGTGTAACCATGCCCGTACTGGGAACGGTCACTCATCGGAGCATCTGCCTTGTATTCTTCCTCATAACTGGGTTTTGTACGCTTCCATCCTATCATGGCATCGCTTTGCGGACACAAGAAAGTAGTAGTCTGTTGCGGAAAACGGAAACCGGTTTCTTCGGCAGTCACCGTTACACTTCCTTTTCCATCCTGACGCGGCAGGGTATAACAGAAAGCTACATCATTGTTGCTGACACGAAAGACAACATCTATTTTCTGTCCTTTCGGATTCTCAAATTGACAGTTCAGCTCGTTTGCCTGATAATGCACTTGTGAGGTTTTAATACGATCCTGACGATAGACGGTATCAATCGGGGTGACCGTATGCCCTGTCAGTTTCATTCCTTTAGCAAAGTCACCGATATTCGTGTTCATACCCAAAGGTGATTTCTCCAGCATGGTTTTCCCATTATAGGTAATGGAATAACTTGGCTTTTCGGCAGGGGAAGTAAAGACAACCAATTGCAGTTTTTCATCCGGTCCTTTCACGACCACGTCTTGTGCCATCAGCGAAGTCAGACAGCAACCAGCCACCAGTAGAGTGCTTATTATCTTCTTCATATTATTCATGTTATTATGTTCTTCATTTATTTCCTGTTATTTCTCATTTGCCTTTTTTATCCGGATCACCGTAAAAGAGTAGGCAGACAATTGGCAATCAAACTTTTCTGCCACTTCCACCGTATCTTCAACAGGTAGCGGAGTATCTGCCGGTTTGCCGGTCAGTACGGTTCTCTTTGCAGAAGGCTGTACCGCACCGATTCCGGAAAGGTCGACATGAGTATTAACCTCTACTGGAAGTAAGTTGACCAACTTCACAATCACATCTCCACTTGCCGAATCGCGGACAATGGAAGAAGCAAAACGTTTCTGCACTTTATCGTCTTTATTATCCAAAGTGATTTTCGACGGCAAATATTCGTTTCCGGCATTCTGTCCGTAGAGTTTCTGCACATAATATCCGGTAGTAGGTTTCACTTCCCGGTTATTGAAGTAAATCAAATCCGGATTCCATTGGGTATGTCCTTCTTTGGCGAGAAGAGGAGCATAGGAAGTCATGTGTACAACGTCTCCATTGCGTTCCAAGGCAGCAAGATAAAGAGCTTCCGTCAGTGCAGTTTCGATATTCGCTTTTCGTCCCGGGATATGAGTCGCATATTCGCCCAGATATACTTTTGTCTTTTTCGAACGGTCATATTTATCGTAGAAATCCTGATTGTTCAGGAACCATCCCGGAGTCTGATAATAATGTTCGTCCACCATCGGCACACCCAGTTTGTCGGCCAGTTTCCATCCTTCTACGTAGTCTGTACCTTCATTGAACGGTCCTACCGTACCTACAACGATCATTTCCGGATATTTTTCTTTGATGGCATTAAATATCATTGTAAAACGTTCTTCGAAGATATCGGTGATGAGATCTTCATTTCCGATACCGATGTATTTCAGGTTGAAAGGTTTCGGATGGCCTGCTTCGGCACGTACCTTTCCCCACTTTGTCTTCTTAGCGTCGCCGTTTGCCCATTCTATCAGATCAAGAATATCCTGAATATAAGCCCCCATTTCGCTCATTGGGATACCGCCTTGCTGCCCGCCTCTCAAGTCACCGTGACAGGCAGAGTTCTGGCAAGGAACACCAGCAGCCAATACCGGAAGCGGTTCTGCGCCAATATCTTCGCAGAATTGAAAATATTCAAAATATCCCAGTCCCATGCTTTGATGATACCCCCAAAGGTTGCGTTGAGCCTTTCTTGCTTCTAACGGACCGACTGTATTTTTCCATTGATAGATATTCTTCAGACCATCACCATGAGCCACACAGCCACCGGGAAAACGGATGAAACGGGGATGAATGTCAGCTAACACTTGAGCCAGATCCTTGCGGAGTCCGTTCTTGCGTCCTTTAAATGTATGCTGCGGAAACAGGGAAACCATATCCAGATTCAATTCTCCAGCAGATTGGGGAATGATTTCGAGACGAGTATCTGCGGTTACTTTGGCAGTAATCACTGTTTTATACGTTTTCCATTGGCGGGAAGATACAGTCAGAGAAGTCTCTCCACATATATTTCCTTCTCCATCTACCAAACGAACCTGCAATTTGTTTGATTGCCCCTGCGGAACCCTTGCGAATATGGAAAAATCATATTTCTCTCCGACATTCAGCGCGATACCATCAAAGCCTGTATTTTCTAACGCGGCTCCCGGTCGTTCTACATTCAATACGGCATAGTGCGGATTATTGGCATGAATAGGATCGCTAGTGTTAATAGTGAAAGTGGTTTTATCTCCTTTCAGTGTCCAGGAATGAGTACTATTCCAGTTCTTATCCCCTTCCCTGTCTGAAGGGTCATATTCGAAATCACGGTTCTGGATCAGCTCTGCATAGAGTCCTCCGTCTGCCGAATAATTAATATCTTCAAAGAAAGCACCCAACAAGACATCGCTGATGGTCTTGGCACGTTCGGGTTGTACGGTGACCGTTGCTTTTACAGGCTTCAAACCGGCAAAACGTTCTCCATCCTGTACCGGACGTTCTCCATGCAATGAGTTCCGATATTGATTCCAGCCATAATTCTTATTTAATCCATCTACCAAAGTCCACGCTACCCGGTTGATAGTTCCTTTCTGCTCCTCTCCGGCAACTACGGCTTTCACTCTTGTTCCGTTAAAATCGGAAGTAGTACGGGGATATTTCTGGCTGGTCCAGTTTATCAAGTCTTTAGAAGTGGCCTGACCGTATCCATCACGATCATTCAATTTCCAGGTACATATCCATTCGCCAGCGGGCGACTGTTTCAAATAAGGGTCGAGCATTTTCTTCTGTGATCCCCAACGGCTGTAATCACACCGGAGATATCCGTAGTTCCGGCCGACTTCAAACCAGTTTTCCTTATCCATGCTCCAGGCAAAACGAAGCCCGCTACGTCCGTCGTCTCCGGAAGTAGCGAAGGAAAAGAGATAAACCGAATCGGGGGTACTCGTCATTTCTTTGATTGCAGCTAAAGTGACTTGCTGAAACGACAAAAACAAGACAACTAAAAACAGGAATAATTTTCTCATGGTATCTATTGCATTAAGATTATCAATCGCAAAGTTAAGATTTTCATTATTCTAACTGATATATTTCAAGCTATAATTGGTTGTTTTACACTTAAAAATATATAAGAAACAAGTAAACAAGGGTAAAATATACACTTTTTCCAATATCGTATACTATTTTCCTGGATTACACTAGTGAATCCACCTTATCTTAATAACTCAAAAAAAGACGAAAGAGTAAATGTATTTATCTGTAAATGAAGACTACCCGCTTGAAATTCATTGAATTTGTAGATGAGAGGTGCCCAAATTTCCTTTCAACGAAATCATCTTCGCGACAAGAAGCTGTGGCGAGGATGATTTCTAATTTAGATGGGTTTTGACCTTCCTCCTTTAGATCAGAAACCTTCCGGTTTACCATACGCCTTGAAAAGGCGTTGCAATTCTTTTTGAGTAATTGGAATAACAGTACCGTGGCGTGGATGGAAATCCATACTAACGGCATGGTCAATCACTTTGAAGTGTTCCAAATCAGCACTTTCCGTAAACTGGTATTTGCCTTTCATATACACATCGTACATCAAGATATACTTATCCGAGCCAATCAATGGAAAGATGCCCGCACCCTCTACTGCATCCTTCGTCTGCTGCTTATAGTCATCTGATTCCGTCCACTGTCCGGAGGTCAGAGAGGAAGTAGTAGCCTTCTTAATGCCATTTCCATTCCCTTCCGTTTTATAGAACAAGTGATAAAGCCCGCCTTTATAAATGATGTCGCCGTCAATACATGACTTTTCGTTTTTCGGAAGAAACAGCGGTTTCGGTTCTCCTTCTATATCGGTAAAATCCTTGTTAGCATAAGCATAATAAATGATGTCCGGGCCATTGCCATGTTGCATGGACCAATAGATCATGTATTTTCCGGCCTCCTTGTCATAAATCGTTTGTGGCGCCCACACACGTTTCAGGTTTTCCTGATCGGGATATTTCTTCTGGATATTCACGATATTGGAAGTCCAGTGTACAAGGTCTTTCGATTTCAGCAATACCATGGCGCGATTAGAACTCCATCCATTAGCAGATACCATATCTGTAACTACCATATAAAACGTCTTCCCGTCTTCACAACGTAAAATATGGGGATCGCGCACTCCGCCTGTTGAACTAATCACCCGGGAATCAAGTACCGGTTGATTTCCATTCAAGGCTTTATAATTATATCCGTCGAGACTAACAGCCATCCTGACGGCTTCTTCACTCATGCGATTGCCGGTGAAATAAACAAACAGGTAGGCAGATTGTTGGCAATATCCAGTCAACACTCCTACAAAGAGGAGTGCGAAAAGGATTATATTTTTTTTCATATCTATTATCATTTCAATGCTTGTACATCAATAGTCTAGTAATTAAAGTCAGCAGATTTCACATACACCCGATATTCTTTAATCATGCCCGGATATTCTTTTTCGGCACGGGGCAGATAGCGGAAGCCGGTCACTGTTTCCACTTTACTCAAGTCAATCACCAGTTGATGAGGATAAGGGACATTATCCACAGTCATCCAGAAAGTAGATTCCTGCAAGTCGAATATTTTGTCGGCTGTACGGTTGCCGCTACGCGTTTCTTCGCTATCGGCATAACGAATCTTCCAATGTTCACGAGATACCGGTTTGCCATTAGCTCCCAGGACATCGAACTCTGCTACTGCCGCGATGTTATTATTTGCTTGCGGAGAAAGCGCTTCCAAACAGAAATAACGTCCTTTCACTGGAGCAGCAAATCGTACTTCCTGCCAGCCGTTGCCCGGAGTGAAAGCACCTTCGTGTGTTACTTTCTCACCTGCCAGTTTCAGTTTTTCTCCATCCTTGCGGTGTGTTTCGGGAGCTTTTTCACGAAGCACATCAAGAATAGGTTTCTTCAAGCCTTTGATAGAAGCCTTGGCAGGACCTTTCAAATCTAATACGAGAATTTCATTCTCTCCTTCTTTCAGCCAGCAACCCGGCATAAAGAGGGTCTGTTGCGGACCAATTTCCCAGAAACGCCCCATTGCATGACCATTCACCCAAACCATGCCTTTACCCCATGTACTCATATCCAGAAATGTATCTCCTACTTTATCCAGTTTAAAAGTGCTCTTGTAGTAAGCAGGCATAGCCGGTAGTATTTTTGTATCGTTATATTTCTTGTCTTTAATAAAAGAATAATCTACCGGGAAGTTGTACACAGTCCAGTTTTTCAATTCCTTAGCCTGGTTACCCGAAACTAGTTCCACCTTTTCTGTAATACCTTTGCGGTCGTGAATGGATTTGTCAAAGTTGACACGTCCCATTGCTTCCACCAGAATATCCAGTTGCGTACCTTTTTTCAGTGCGGGTAAAGTCGTAGTAAATTCTCCTTTGCGACGGTCCAAACGCGCCAGAAGTTTGCCGTCGGCATAGATTTGCGCCCAGTCGTGCACTTCCGTAATCTTCAAAACGGTTCCTGCGGGGGTTGCTTCAGGCAGTGTGGTCCGATACAGAATAGTTCCCCATCCCTGATTGAATTGTTCCATCGGTTGAATATCCACAGTTTGTTTGGCTTCCGGCAAATTCGAGAATAGCGGAGCCACTTTATTAAAATGAATTTCGGGAATCTCAATAACAGGCAAAGCGGCGGGGACTTCAGGCAATGATTCACCGGCCGGAAGATAGTTTTTCAATAAATCGCGAAGCAAGAAAAACTTTTCGGTGGTCCATCCGGCTTCACTGATCGGAGCGTCATAATCATACGAACTGCACATAGCGGAATAAGCAGGGTTGTTTGCACCTCCCCAATGACCGAAAGTCGTTCCTCCGTGAGTCATATAGAGACTGAAAGAAATATTCCGGTCGAGCATATCCTTGATGCCCTGTACCATATCTTTTGCAGGACGTGTTTCGTGTTTCCGTCCCCAATGGTCGAACCATCCGCTCCAGAACTCACTACACATTAACGGAGTTTCGGGACTAAGCTCTTTCAGTTTCTTAAACTGCTGGTCGATATTAGCTCCAGTTCCGAAATTCACAGTCCAAATCAGGTCGTCAAGTGCGTTATTGGTAAAGTTACTGCTCCAGTCACATTGAAACAGAGGCACATCGGTAAAACCGGACTCACGTACCAAATCACGCACGGCAGAAACGTATGGTTTATCGGTTCCGTAAGAGCCATACTCGTTCTCCACCTGAACCATGATAATGTTTCCTCCTTTATCCACTTGCAACGGAGCCAGTTGCTTACCAACTTCTTTCATAAAAATGCCTACCCGTTCCATATAATAAGGATCAAGCGTGCGCAAGGCTACGTCTTTTTTCTTTAACAGCCACCAGGGAAGTCCTCCCATCTCCCATTCCGCACACACATACGGACCGGGACGGACAATAACATACATTCCATGTTGCTGCGCAAGTTTACAGAAAGCGGCAATATCATTCTGCCCGGAGAAGTCGAACTTTCCTTCTTCCTGTTCGTGGATATTCCAGAAAATATAAATGCAAATCGTATTCATTCCCAATGCTTTGCACATCTCTATGCGATGACTCCAGTAAGCCTGTGGGATACGGGTGTAATGCAATTCAGCCGCCTTCACTACAAATGGTTTTCCATCAAGCAGGAATGTGTTCTTGCCCGCCTCAAATTTGTGGGCAGTGGTTTGCGCCTGTGCACTACTAATAAAGAGAATAACTGTAAAAAGTACCAGTAAAGCAATGATTTTGTTTTTCATGGTTTATTCAAAAATAGAATTTTAATAGTATACGGCAAAGGTAGGCGATTCACCTAAAAAGGAGGGGATAATTATCATTCAAAAAGGGTTAGAAATAAAGCAAAATAGCGCCAATTGGCGCTATTTTGCTTTATTTCATTTATTCCCGATCGCAGAAATACTTGGCAGAAACATAACCATTAGTCACAAAAGGATTATTCATATCTATTGTTATTGCCCTAAAGATAATAAATAAAACACCAATGGTCAAATAATGATAGTCATAAAACGACCATCATTATTTGACCATTGGCCTATCACTATAAAATCAGTTTTCTTTTGTCAGCAGACTTTCCAATTCTTCCGCGTTCAGACGAAGATAGAATTGCCCGCGATAGGCTACGGAGATACCGCCTGTTTCTTCCGAAACAATAATAGCATGAGCATCCGACTGTTGAGAGATTCCCATTGCTGCGCGATGTCGCAAGCCAAGTTCTTTCGGTATATTCAAATCATGGGATACAGGAAGAATACATCCTGCCGCCTTGATACGTTTTTTGCTGATTACCATTGCGCCATCGTGCAACGGACTATTCTTGAAGAATATATTTTCGATTAAACGTTGGTTGATTGCCGCATCAATCAGTTCGCCCGTACGGACAACTTCATCTAAAGGAACGTTATGCTCTATGACAATCAATGCACCGACTTTTTGCTTCCCCATATTCAAACAAGCCATTACCACCGGCATGATATCGTCATGCTTCAACGACTCTTTTTTCGAACCGTTAAAGAGACGGGCCAGCGCACTGACATGTCGGTGAGATCCCAAAGTCAAGAGGAAACGGCGTATCTCATCCTGAAAAAGAACAATCAACGCGATCACACCCACATTCATCAATGTGTCGAAAATAGAGCCCAACAATTTCATTTCCAGCACTTGCGTCACCACCAGCCAGATCAGGATAAAAACCAGAATTCCGGTGAACACCTTGATAGAACCGGAAGCTTTCATCAATTTGTAGGTATAGTACAAAACAAAAGCTACCAGCAGAATATCGATAAAATCTTTTATGCCAAACTCAAAAAACATGCACCCTCCTCTTATTTGTCATATCCACTCTCTATTTTTAATTTCTCTGTGATCCGGACAGCTTCCACCGCTTCACGCACATCATGCACCCGCAGGATATGCGCTCCTTTCATTAACGCAACAGTGTCCAATACGGTTGTCCCGTTCAATGAATCTTGCGGGGTTCCTCCCAACAATTTATAAATCATTGATTTCCGTGAAACTCCCACTAAAACGGGAAGTTCGAAGATATGAAACTCTTCCAGATGTGCCAATAGTTCATAATTATGTTCCAGTGTCTTTCCGAATCCGAATCCCGGATCGAGAATGATATCTTTCACTCCCAAGTCGCGAAGTTGCTGCACTTTACGGGCGAAATACAGGAAAACATCTTTTATCAGATGATCATAAGACGGTTCTTTCTGCATATTTTGGGGAGTTCCCTGCATGTGCATCATTATATAAGGTACTCCCAAGTCGGCTACTGTCTGAAACATCCGGTGATCCATTTCACCGGCAGCTATGTCATTAATAATAGCCACTCCATATTCTTTCACACATTCTTCCGCCACATCAGCCCGGAAAGTATCAACGGAAATAATGGCTTCGGGATGATTACGATTCAGAATTTCCAAACCGGTGCGCAGTCTTCGCATCTCTTCTTCAGCAGAAATATGTTCGGCATTCGGTCGTGAAGAATAGGCTCCTATATCAATTATTGAAGCACCTTCATCAAGTATCTGCCGGGCCCGGGCAGCAATGTCTTCTTCAGTCTGCATCCGGCTGCCGGAATAAAAAGAATCGGGAGTAACATTTAAAATTCCCATCACCTGCGGAGTAGCAAGATCGAGCAACCGCCCTTTTACATTTATATAAATAGGAGATATAGGTTTCATCATTGACAACATTCCTTTTAGATCGCCTACAAATGTAGATAAAAAAAGCAAGTATTCGTACTAAAAAGAAGAAATAAACGTATATTTGCAAACTATAGAAGAACCCGAAAAATTCATACCATGAGCCGATTAACCCTATTTCGCGTAGGATTTCTTTTCCTCATTTTGTTCTTTACCACTACTGCTAAAGCTCAAAAAGAGGCTGAAACTTTCAATGTTGACTCTACTCTCTATGAATATTATCAACGTTGTCAAGAATACTTGTTAGAGCCTGTTGTACTTAATATGTCCGACACTTTATTCCGAATGGCCGGCGAACGGCAGGACGAACGAATGCAGGCAGTAGCCATAGCTACTCAACTGGATTATTATTATTTCCAGGGAACCAATGAAGACAGCGTAATCCACTATACCAACAAAGTAAAAGAATTCGCTAAAGCCACTCATCAGCCTAAATACTATTACTTCGCATGGGCGAACAGATTAATCACCTATTACCTAAAAACAAGCAGAACAAACATAGCACTTTATGAAGTGCAAAACATGTTAAAAGAAGCTCAAGAAGAGGATGATAAGACCGGCCTCTCCCGTTGCTATAACATCATGTCGCAAATCTACACCATCAAAAGATTCGATTCGATGGCGTTCGAGTGGCGATTGAAAGAAATCGAGCTGACTGAAAAATACAAGATCGAAAACTACAACATCTCCCAGACTTATGCCCAGATAGCCAACTATTACATCAACCAGAAAAAGCAAAAAGAAGCATTGGCTGCTGTGGAAAAAGCCATTGCGACCGCCAATTCCTCTACGCAACAAATATCTGCCAAGTTGGAATTCGTAAACTACTACAGCAAGTTCGGCGACTTTCAAGCTGCCGAAAAATTACTGAAGGAGTGTCAGGCAGCATTTGAACAGGACAAAAGACTGGAGTCTATCAAAAAGAGACTGTATAATATAGAATGTTTATACTACCAGCAGACCAAACAATATCAGAAAGCGCTGGAAGCCGCAAAAATGCAGGAAAAAGAAGAACGCCGTTTAAGCGAAAGCATACTTAGCAGCAGCCATTATCGCACACAGGGAGAAATCTACCAAAAGATGGGAAATATGAACCTGGCGGTCAAATATCTGCAAATGTACATCAACGCGGATGACTCTTTGAAAATAGCCAATGAGCAAGTGGCCAGCAGCGAATTCGCCACCTTATTAAATGTAGAAAAGCTCAATGCCGAAAAGAAAGAACTCATGCTTCAGGCACAAGAGAAGGAGTTGCATAATAAAACAACCTTGATTATTTCATTGATTATTTTATTAGGTATCTTATTCATATTCCTTTATAGAGAAAACTTCCTGAAACGCAAACTGAAAGTTTCGGAAGCCGAACTTAAAATAAGGAATGAAGAACTTATGGTATCGAGGGAAGAATTGCGTAAAGCCAAAGATATAGCGGAGGCAAGCAGCCGGATGAAAACAACGTTTATCCAAAGCATGACGCACGAAATCCGCACACCGCTCAACTCTATCGTAGGCTTCTCGCAGGTATTAAGCGACCATTACAGCAACAGTCCGGAAACACAAGAGTTTGTCAATATCATCAAAAGCAACAGTAACGACTTGCTTCGACTGGTGACTGATGTGCTCACGCTGTCCGAACTGGATCAATATGAACAACTGCCCACTGACGCCGAAACAGACCTTCATGCGATCTGTCAACTTGCATCTGAAGTTGCCAAAGATAACACGCAGAAAGATGTAGAAGTTTTATTCGAACCTGAAAGAGAAAGCCTGCTCATACGCAGTAATTCGGAACGTATATCACAAGTATTGAACAACCTGGCACATAATGCCGCTAAATTTACGACTCGTGGCAGTATTCGCATCGCTTATTCCGTATTGGAAGCAGAAAAGAAAATTGAAATCAGCGTCACCGATACAGGAACAGGCATCCCGAAAGACCAACAGGAAGCTGTATTTGAACGTTTCTACAAAATGAACTCTTTCACGCAGGGCACCGGGCTCGGACTTCCGATATGCCGGAGTATTGCCGAAAAGTTAGGAGGCAGCCTCCGGATCGACACTTCTTACACAGAAGGATGCCGGATGATCCTGACTCTTCCTTTGATATATGCCTAAGCAAAAAACTGTCCGAACTCCCATTAAATCCGAAAGAATAGCCTATCTTTGCAACGTTTTAAATAAAAGATCAGGTTATGAAACTTTCTGCTCTTTACCAGATTTTTCTGGATTGCCAATCAGTAACTACTGATAGCCGGAACTGCCCGGACGGTTCTTTGTTTATCGCCTTGAAAGGTGAGTCGTTCAACGGTAATGCATTTGCCAAATTAGCACTGGACTCCGGATGCGTGTTTGCCATTATCGATGAAATACAGTATGCCGTAGAAGGCGACCAACGATATATACTTGTAGACGACTGCCTGCAAACCATGCAGCAGCTTGCCAACTATCATCGCCGCCAACTCGGAACGCGAGTGATCGGCATTACGGGCACTAATGGGAAGACAACCACCAAAGAGTTAATTTCCAGCGTTCTCTGCCAAGCCCACAATGTACTTTATACTTTAGGTAATCTCAACAACCACATCGGCGTACCGACTACCCTGCTACGGTTAAAACCGGAACATGACCTTGCCGTCATTGAGATGGGCGCCAACCATCCGGGGGAAATCAAGTTTCTTTGCGAAATAGCCGAACCGGATTATGGTATTATCACTAACGTAGGCAAAGCTCATCTGGAGGGATTCGGTTCTTTCGAAGGAGTTATCAAGACCAAAGGAGAGCTTTATGATTTCCTCCGCAAGAAAGATGCCACCACCTTTATCCATCACGATAACCCCTATTTGATGAATATCTCACAGGGATTGAACCTGATTTCTTATGGAACAGAAGATGATCTCTATGTCAATGGCCGGATTACCGACAATTCGCCTTATCTTGCTTTCGAATGGAAAGCCGGTAAAGACGGTGAAGCTCATCAAGTCTGTACACAATTGATCGGAGAATATAATTTCCCCAATGCCCTGGCTGCAATCACTATCGGACGTTTCTTCGGAGTGGAAGCAAGGAAGATCGATAAAGCTCTGGCAGAGTATACGCCACAGAACAACCGTTCCCAACTTAAAAAGACGGAAGATAACACGCTTATCATTGACGCATACAACGCAAACCCAACCAGCATGATGGCTGCCTTGCAAAACTTCCAGAACATGACAGTCCCTCACAAGATGCTCATATTAGGAGATATGCGCGAACTAGGTGCTGATAGCCCGGCCGAGCATCAGAAAATCGTTGACTACATCAAAGAAAGTGATTTTGAGAAAGTATGGCTCGTGGGAGAACAGTTTGCCGCAAGTGAACATTCTTTTAAAACTTATGCAAATGTGCAGGAAGTTATAAAGGATTTGCAAGAAGATAAACCCAAAGGATATACCATTCTTATTAAAGGTTCCAATGGAATCAAACTTAGTTCAACGGTAGAATTTCTATAAAGCCGGAATAGTAAACTTCAAATGATAAACGGTGAATAATGGTTGACTATATCATATCCATTATTCACCGTTTATTATTTGCCATCGTTCACGGCTTATCGTTCACCTTTGTTGTTCATAGGTTGCCTTTTACTATTTATTTATTTTCATCCTCGGCCGTACGACATAATAGGCCACTAAACTAGCCAGAATCGCCCCTGTTGTATTGGCCGCAAAATCCAACCAGTCACCACCCCGGTAAGTAGTACAGTATTCCTGCAGCAACTCTACACAACCGCTGAAAAGCACCGGACAAAGGAACGCCCCTACCCACGCATGCCACATGGGAGCATGATCCCTGCGATGTGCACGCAAAAACTCCAGCCACAACATCCCCGACATACCGAAATACATACAAACATGAACCAGTTTGTCTAAATTGGGAATTTCATTCAAATCCGTCTTAGGCGGTTTAAAGAACGACAGATAAATCACTGTCAAAATGATAAAAAGCGAGATAGGATATTTCTTAATATAAGATAGCATATCTAAATAATATTACAATTTTCGTGCAAATATAAGTATCATTTTCTATATTTGCACTTTAACTCGCATATTTTATAACGATTTGTAAGATAAAACAAGATTTATGGCAAAAATTGATAGAGCGAACTTCGGCAGCAAATTAGGGGTCATACTCGCTTCTGCCGGCTCTGCAGTTGGGTTGGGTAATATATGGAGGTTTCCATACGAAACAGGAAATCATGGAGGTGCCGCTTTTATACTAATCTATTTAGGTTGTATCTTTCTCTTGGGATTGCCTATTATGATTGCCGAGTTCCTGATAGGACGCCGATCAAGAGCCAACACTGCAAGAGCGTATCAAACATTAGCTCCGGGAACGCATTGGCGTTGGGTAGGACGCATGGGAGTATTAGCAGGTTTCCTGATACTTAGTTATTATGCAGTAGTAGCAGGGTGGACACTTGAATATATTTTTGAGGCTGCCACCAATGGCTTTGCCGGAAAAAACTCCGGAGAGTTCATCTCTTCTTTCCAACAATTTTCCAGTAGCCCGTGGCGACCGGTCGTATGGCTGGTAGCATTTTTATTGATTACTCATTTCATCATCGTGAAAGGAGTAGAAAAGGGGATTGAAAAGTCTTCGAAGATCATGATGCCTACCTTGTTTATCATTATCCTCATACTGGTAGTTTGTTCGGTCACTCTGCCGGGAGCTGGTGCGGGTATTGAATTCCTGCTCAAACCCGATTTTAGCAAAGTGGACGGAAATGTGTTTTTAAGTGCTATGGGACAGGCTTTCTTCTCTTTGAGTCTGGGTATGGGATGCCTTTGCACCTACGCCTCTTATTTCAGTAAAGAAACCAACCTGACTAAAACAGCTTTCAGTGTAGGAATCATTGATACTTTTGTGGCAATACTAGCCGGATTTATCATCTTCCCGGCAGCCTTTTCGGTTGGCATACAACCGGATTCAGGTCCCAGTCTGATCTTTATCACGCTGCCTAATGTATTCCAACAGGCATTTGGCGGAGTTCCCGTACTAGCATACATATTCTCTGTAATGTTCTACGCATTGTTGGCGATGGCTGCTTTAACTTCTACCATTTCTTTGCATGAAGTAGTAACCGCTTATCTTCACGAGGAGTTCAATCTTTCCCGTGGAAAAGCAGCAAGGTTAGTCACCGGCGGTTGTGTCTTTCTCGGAATATTCTGTTCATTATCATTGGGAGTCATGAAAGGATTCACCGTTTTCGGACTGGGAATGTTCGATCTCTTCGACTTCGTAACAGCTAAAATCATGTTACCACTTGGCGGACTGTGTATCTCCCTCTTTACCGGATGGTATCTGGATAAAAAGATTGTATGGTCAGAGATTACCAATGACGGCTCGTTAAAGATACCGGTATACAAGCTTATCATCTTTATATTAAAATATATCGCACCAATCGCCATCTCACTGATATTTATCAATGAACTGGGGCTAATCAAGCTATAATGTGGAAAGACTTCCTTTATTATACTAAAACCGAACGACAAGGCATTATCGTCCTTGTCGTTCTTATTTTAGGAGTATATGCAGCTCCTGAACTCTTTGCCTTTTTCACTCGTACCGAAGATACCGACTGCACAGAGAATGAGAAATCCGATCAAGAATATAATGCCTTTGTTGCCTCTCTCCGGGAAACAAAACCTCACAACAGGTTCGGTCATTCTTTTCCATCAACCCCTCAAAGGGAAATCAAGCTTACGATGTTTGATCCGAACACCGCGGACTCCACTACTTTCCTCTCGCTCGGATTACCGTCGTGGATGATAAAGAATATTCTGCACTATCGCCATAAACAAGGCAAATTCCGCCATCCGGAGGATTTTCGAAAGATATACGGACTCACAGAGGAACAATACCAAACTCTTCATCCTTATATCCAAATTACAGAAGATTTCAGTTCGAAAGATAAAGATACAATACGGTTATTAACCGTACAAAGCATACAACGAGACACTCTTGTGAAATACCAACCGGGAACTGTCGTCCGCCTCAACTCTGCTGATACCACCGAACTTAAAAAGATTCCGGGAGTCGGGAGCAGCATTGCCCGGATGATCGTGAATTACCGCGAACGACTGGGGGGCTTTTGCCGGATAGAGCAGTTACAGGAGATTCATCTAAAAGCAGAAAGGCTCCGCCCGTGGTTTTCTATTGACACCCATCAGATACACCGTATCAATTTAAACAAAGCCGGTATGGAACGAATGATGCGTCATCCATATATAAACTACTATCAAGCGAAGGTCATCATAGAATATCGGAAAAAGAAAGGAATCTTAAAAAGTCTGAAGCAATTATCCCTTTATGAGGAGTTCACTCCTATTGATCTTGAACGGATCGAGCCCTACATTTGTTATAATAAATAAAAAAAGATGCATTCCTATCACACCAGACAAGAATGCATCACACACAAACAAAACAAACACTCTACTATCATCTTCACAGACTTCCGTAGAGAAGCGACTATAAATATATAGCTAAAAGATAGAACACTTGCAAGGCTCTACCTTTTTGGTATACATTTTTAGAAGTTAGGTTCTCTAATTAATATTTTTTAATCATACCATCCACCATATGGACTGTCCGGTCCGTGATTTTGGCAAGTCCCTCGTCATGCGTCACTATGACAAAAGTCTGCCCCAGACGGTCCCTCAAATCGAAGAACAGTTGATGTAAATCTTCTTTATTATGTGTATCCAGACTACCGGATGGTTCGTCTGCCAGAATAACTGCCGGGTCGTTAATCAAAGCCCGCGCTACCGCTACCCGTTGTTTCTCACCTCCCGACAGTTCATTCGGTTTATGAGAAGCCCGGTCAACCAGCCCCATGAAATCCAGAATCTTCATGGCACGGTCATTTGCCTCTTTGGAAGAAACGCCTGCAATGAGAGCGGGAATCATCACATTTTCCAATGCCGTAAACTCCGGCAACAGTTGATGAAACTGGAAAACAAAACCGATATTCTTATTACGGAATGCAGATAGTTCTTTCTCTTTCATCCGGCTTACTACTGTTCCGTCAATCTGCACCGTACCCGCGTCCGGTTCATCGAGAGTGCCCATGATTTGCAACAAAGTCGTTTTACCGGCACCGCTCGGACCTACGATACTGACAATTTCTCCTTTATTGATTTCCAGATCAATGCCTTTCAACACCTGTAATGAGCCGAAACTCTTTGTTATACCTTCTAGTTTTATCATAATAGCCTTTATAATCGTTTAATGACATATTCAGCCAGATAGCACCCAAACACGGCCGGCATATAACTGACTGTTCCACACGTCGATTTCTTATTCTGTTCATCATCCGTCAGCAACACGGCTTTCGGGTCGGCTTGTTCCGTACTGAACACTACCGGAAGTTTCCGTTTCATTCCCATCTTCTGCAAGCGTTTCCGTACCGCCTTGCTCAAACCGCAATGATACGTTTCCCAAAGATCGGCAAAACGAACCTGGGTGATGTCACTCTTCGCTCCTGCTCCCATACTGGAAACAATCTTTATACGACGTTTCATCGCCTCATAAATCAGAAAGCATTTCGGACTGATTGTATCAATAGCATCTACTATAAAATCATATTGATTGGCATCCAACAGTTCCGGTATATTCTCATCTTTCAGGTAGACGGGCAGAACGGTCAATTCGATTTCCGGATTTATATCTTTATAACGGGCAGCCAATACTTCCGCTTTCGCCTTTCCCAATGTGGAATGCATGGCCGGCAACTGACGATTCATATTGGTAGGCTGCACTGTATCGGCATCTACAATCGTCATCCGTCCGACTCCTGCGCGGCAGATCATCTCGGCGGCGTAAGCTCCCACTCCACCCAATCCCACGACCAATACGTGCGCGTTCCGGATGCGTTCCATCTTTTCCTCTCCTAACAGGAGTGCTGTTCTCTGTTGCCAGTCGTATTTTTCCATCAGTTTTTCTTTAACCATTTATAGAACCATTTACCCACTTTCTCATAATGTTGAGATTCATTATGCCCGCGAGGATCAGAGAATGACACAATTTCCTGCGGTTCTCCAAACTGATCGGGATATAAAATAATCAAACTATTATTAGAGAAATATTTTCCCAGTTGCGCCGGCAGACGTTCAAAAGAGGTATCGTAAGAGATAGACCCGCGACGGGCAGAAACAACCACCAGCAAGTGGTCATAATTCACCTGTCCTGTCAATAACAGAAGATCTTCCCATTCTTCCAGGATGGAAAATTCTGTCGGGGTACCTGCATGTCTTTTCTTCACCAGTTGCTGAAGGCGCATCAATGTACGCTCATTGGCAAAGAAATGCACCCGACAGCCGAGGATACTTCCCATACGGCAGAAATGTTCCACCCACTTTGAGAAACCCGATTCATATTCAGCCTTTGGCGGAACGGCAATATTAATTCGACGCAGGGTGTTAACCGGCATCAGGAATTTGGCAATCATCACTTCACGATGCGTACCTTTCAATAGGCTTTCAGCCAGATGTCCGAAGAAAGAGTCGACAATATTGGCCTTCCGGTGCAGACCGATCACAACATCCGTAGCTTCATATTCTTTGATCGTATGGATAATCCCCGAAGCAATATTCAAATCATAACGGCTCACCATCGTGACAGGCACATCGGCGGCAGCAGCAATCATAGCAGCCTTCTCCAAATTCCGTTTGCCCTGCTGCTCTTTCTTCTCCGAACTGTTATTGTCATTAATCACATTCAATGCCACCAATGCATTCTTTTGCTTGGCATCCTTTATCACCAAAGCCAGATTAACCAAATCTTCAATCGTCTCCGGATTAGCGACCGGAATCAGGATCTGTTCCTTATTTATCTGTTTAGCTTCTTCTTCCGCTTGCACATTTTCATCCAAAGCGAAACGGCGGGCCGAACGTTCGGTCACCAAAGAACTGATGACGCAAGTGAAAAGTATCATCACTACCGTGCCGTTCAATACATCATCATTCAACAAGCGTTCTCCATTCTCCATAATGATTTCATGGCCGATCAGTACTGCTGCCAGTGTAGCCGCAGCCTGCGCATTACTCAAGCCAAATATCATGCTCCGCTCATTCGACTGCATCCGGTATATCTTCTGCGTGATCCAGGCAGCCAACCATTTACTAAAGGTCGCCACCACCGTCATTACAATAGCCACCTTCAATGCTTCACCTCCGGTAAACAGGCTCCTTACATCAATAATCATCCCGACACCAATCAGGAAGTAAGGAATAAACAACGCATTTCCCACAAACTCCAGGCGGTTCATCAAAGGAGATACATGAGGAATCAAACGATTCAACACCAAGCCTGCCAGAAAAGCACCTAAAATTCCTTCCATTCCCACGAATTCCATCAATCCTCCTCCGAGGAAGACCATTGCCAGCACAAACACAAACTGCATCACGCTGTCATCATACTTCCGGAAGAACCAACGCCCGATACGGGGAAAGAAGAATACAATCAGGAATCCGAGAAAAGCCACTTTTGCCACAAGAAATACCCAGAACCAACCATCAACAGTGCCTTTAAACATACCACCTATGACGGCAAGAATAATCAAAGCAAGGGTGACGGTGACAGCCGTCCCCCCAATGGTTATATTGACGCTGCGCAAACGCGACAATCCATAACGGCTAATAATAGGATAGGCTATTAAAGTATGAGAAGCGTACATACTTGCCAATAACACCGCCGTGAGAAAGCCATAACCCAGCATACTCATACTACTCCATATTCCCAACGCCATCGGAATCAGAAAGGTGAGCCAGCCGAACACAACACTTTTCGTCCGGTTTTTCTTAAAGTCCTCCATATCCATTTCGAGTCCGGCAAGAAACATGATATAATATAATCCCACTTTGCCGAAGAGTTCGAAACTGCTGTCACGGTCGAGCACATGAAAGCCGTGTTCGCCAATCAATACACCCGCCAGAATCATGCCTATAATATGAGGTATATGAAGACGTCCGAGGATCATCGGAGCAAAGAGAATGATAATCAATACCAAAAAGAATACCCAAGTCGGGTCGGTAATCGGTAAGGTTAAATTAAAATCAAACAGGTTCATAGGCTGTGGCTTTAGGAATTCAATGCAAAGGAACAAAAAAGTTTGCAGAATCACAATGAATGTCCAGACGTATTATTCAGTAGTCAAGTAGTAAGTAGTTAAGTAGTAAATTACTGAATTAACCACTTGCAACTTTCCGTATTATCTTTATACAGGTCCTTCACAGGAATACAACGAGTGTATATATTACCAATCGTATTCTCCGTTGCGTAAAAAAACAAGAAAAAGATAATAATAGAATAACAAGCGGGAAAATATCCCACATCGCTCTTTGACATACTAGAAATAAAAACTATTGCCCTCAAAGCGTTGTTATTCTCTATGAAATTTTGTAACTTTGCAGAAAGTAATCTATGAAAGGAGAATTGCCCTATGAAGACAACTGATGAAATTCTGGAATTGCTACGCCAATTTAAGAGTGTTGCTGGTGAGAAGTACGGTATTGAGCAACTTGCTCTTTTCGGCTCCGCCGCACGGGGCGAACAGCGAGAAGATAGCGATATTGACATCTGTGTGAAGTTGCACAAAACCACCTTCCGCACCTATATGGCTATCAAGGAGGAACTTGAACATCTTTTTCATATTAAGGTAGATTTATTAACCCTGCACGAGAATATGCGTCAGTTGTTCCGGCAAAATATTGAACGCGATGCGATCTATATCTAATGAACAAATAGCGGATATGCTCCGCTTTGTGGAACGTCAGACTGTATTTGTTCTTGAAACTACGGCTGACGTTAAAACTTATCATGACTTCCTCACCAATATGAGCGGCATGGTGCTTTTCAACTCCACCTGCATGTGTCTGCAAACAATCGGTGAAACAATTCGCCAAGTGGATGAACTTACTGCTGGTAACCTTTTTGCTCGTTACCCGTCGACCCCATGGAAGCAAATCATCGGAATGCGTAATATTATCTCGCATGAGTATCTTTCGGTAGATACAGAACTGGTATTTGACATTACCCGCGAAGAACTCGCCCCCTTACTGACTGATCTCCGCCGTGTGCTTGCCGACATCAACAACGCTACATAACACTCCGTCCAACAACCACACTTGATTATACGCGTAAGGTTAAAGAAATCCACCGAAAAACTGAAATATTTCTCTCAAAAGCGATGTTTATATGCTAAATTGTTATAATTTTGCAGCCAAATCTTTTCTATTCGACAGGAAAGAAATTCAATATTCACAATTTAACAAAAGAAAAAGATGAAAGTAGCTATTGTTGGCGTAAGCGGAGCCGTAGGACAAGAATTCCTGCGCGTGCTCGATGAGAGAAACTTCCCGATGGACGAGTTAGTTTTGTTCGGTTCTAAACGTAGTGCCGGAACAACTTACACTTTCCGCGGTAAACAGATCGAGGTGAAACTCTTACAACACAACGATGACTTTAAAGGGGTAGACATTGCTTTCACTTCTGCCGGTGCAGGAACATCCAAGGAATTCGAAAAAATAATCACCAAGTATGGTGCTGTGATGATCGACAACTCCAGCGCATTCCGTATGGATGCCGATGTACCTTTGGTTGTGCCTGAAGTAAATGCCGAAGATGCATTGGAACGTCCGCGTGGCGTTATTGCCAACCCGAATTGTACGACTATCCAGATGGTAGTTGCACTGAAAGCCATCGAAAAGCTTTCTCATATAAAAACCGTGCACGTGTCTACCTATCAAGCAGCAAGTGGTGCGGGTGCTGCTGCTATGGACGAATTGTACGAACAATATCGCCAGGTATTGGCAAACGAGCCTGTGACTGTAGAGAAGTTTGCCTATCAGTTGGCTTTCAACCTGATTCCGCAGATTGACGTATTCACAGAAAACGGTTATACGAAAGAGGAAATGAAAATGTACAATGAAACACGTAAGATCATGCATTCTGACGTAAAGGTTAGTGCAACTTGTGTACGTGTTCCTGCATTACGCGCTCACTCTGAAAGTATCTGGATAGAAACAGAACGTCCGATTTCCGTAGAAGAAGCTCGTGAAGCATTCGCTAACGGTGAAGGGCTGGTTCTTCAGGACAATCCGGCAGAAAAAGAATACCCGATGCCGCTGTTCCTGGCAGGTAAAGATCCGGTATACGTAGGCCGTATCCGCAAAGACCTGACAAACGAAAACGGATTGACTTTCTGGATTGTAGGTGACCAGATCAAGAAAGGCGCTGCCCTGAATGCTGTTCAGATTGCCGAATATCTGATTAAAGTAAAAAATATCTAATACAATAGACTGGATATAATATCCGGTCAATGACAGATAAGCCCAATAAATCAACCGGCTTGCAATGTGATAGTGATCGCAATGCAAGCCGTTTTTTTATTTTCTAAATTACCTATTAAAGAAAAGGTACCCATTATTAGGTAAAAGATCCCCAGTTGCAGGTATTAAGATTTGTGAAAATAACTATTTATAGTGATTGATATAAACTTGGTTTTTATCGAATTTTGCACAAAACTTATCTATGAAATATTGTCTTTTTAACATAGCATTCTGGGGGCTGCTATTTTTCAATTTATTTGAGGCCGCAGCTAATTCAAACATCTATACAATCTCGGGACGTGTGACCGAGCCCAAAACGAATTCCCCCTTGCCCGGTGCTTCCATTCTCATTAAAGGCACCTATTTATGGGCTGTATCCAATCAGAAAGGCGAATTCACGATACAAGGAGTGCAGGAGGGAAAATATAATCTGGAAGTTTCTTTTCTGGGTTATGTACCGGCAACAATTCCGGTAAATGTGCACAGTAATATCAAAAACCTACATATAGAACTCAAAGAAAACACGCTTGCACTGGATGATGTAGTCGTTACTGCACAAGCGCCCAAGAATGAGTTAAACACTACGCTCACTATCGGTAATAATGCGCTGGAACATTTGCAGGTATCCAACGTGAGCGATATCTCCGCTCTTCTTCCGGGAGGAAAAACAAAAGTGCCGGATCTTACCACTAATAATATCTTCTCATTGCGCGACGGAGGGTCGACAGCCGGTAATGCATCCTTTGGGACAGCCGTTGAAGTGGATGGGGTACGTATCGGCAATAATGGCTCATTTGGAAATATGAACGGAGCAGATACCCGTAATATCACCGTGGCGGATATTGAATCGGTTGAAGTCATCACCGGAGTACCTTCGGCTGAATACGGGGATTTGAATAGCGGAATGGTCAAGATTCACACCCGGAAAGGGAAAACACCCTGGAACATATTATTGTCCATCAATCCCCGCACCGAACAGGTTTCCTTCTCCAAAGGATTGGATTTAGGAAACGACAAAGGCGTTATCAACATAAACGGAGAATGGACAAAGGCTACCCAAAAGTTGGTATCTCCCTATTCGTCTTATACAAGAAGGGGATTCTCTGCCGGATATAGCAACACTTTCAGCAAAGTGTTCAGATTCGATATCGGTGTTACAGGTAATATCGGAGGAATGAATACCAAAGATGACCCGGATGCCTATTCGGGAGAATACAACAAAGTGAGGGATAACGTATTCCGGGCAAGCACTTCACTGGCCTGGCTGCTCAATAAATCGTGGGTCACCAACCTCAAGTTCGACGCATCGGTATACTACAATGACAATAACTCCCATGCACATACTTTCTATTCGTATGCATCGGAACAGCCGGCTGTTCATGCCACGCAAGAAGGATATTTTATGGCAAGCAAACTGCCATATACCTACTTCGCAGATCAGATCATCGACTCCAAAGAACTGGATTATGCCGCATCGTTAAAGTATGAATGGAACAGACGGTTCAAGACTGTAAACAGCAACCTGAAAGCGGGTGTTCAGTGGAAAGCAACAGGGAATGTGGGTGAAGGAGAATATTACAAAGACCCTTCACTGGCTCCGAACGGTTATCGCCCCCGCCCTTACACCGCTTATCCATATATGCATAACGTTTCGCTTTATGCCGAAGAAAGTCTGTCGTTACCAGTGGGAAACACCCTGCTTAGACTGATGGCGGGAGTGCGTTGGGAACATTTGTTTATCAAGGGAACGAACTATAAAAACCTGAATACTCTTTCACCACGTTTCAATGCCAGATGGCAGTTGAACGAACATATCGCTATCCGTGGCGGTTGGGGAATCACTGAAAAGCTTCCCTCTTTCTATACCTTGTACCCCAAACAGGAATACCGGGACATACAGACATTCGGTTTTTCCTATAATAACAATGAATCATCTTATATCTATTACAGCCAGCCCTACACATTACTGCACAATGAGAATCTACGCTGGCAACGGAATCAGAATTCGGAATTGGGCATTGACGTCCATATAGCCCGGACCAGGATTTCGCTAGTCGGTTATTTCAACCGTACCAAGTTACCGTATAAATACACGAGTTCCTATAACCCGTTCTCTTACGATGTTCTCCAATTACCGGAGGGATTCACTATGCCGACTAATCCGCAAATCAATGTGGATAATCAGACGGGAATGGTGTACATACGTGACAATGCATCGAGCTACTGGACTCCTATGGATGTAAAGGTGACCGACCAGACTTTTGTCAAGTCAACCTCTCCCGATAATGGAATGGACGTCATTCGCCGTGGAGCGGAAATGATTGTTGATTTCCCGGAAATAACTCCTATCCGTACGCAATTCCGGTTAGATGCCTCCTATGCTTATACTAAATATATCGACAATTCTTTGTCCTATTATTATCAGAACGGATGGTCGCACACCAGTCTTGCCAACCGCTCCTACCAATATGTAGGTATCTATGCCAATGGCGACAACTTATCGACGACTGCCAACGGTAAACGTACCCACTCATTGGATGCCAATATCACAGCCATCACCCGTATTCCGAAAGCCAGACTGATTATTTCATGCAGACTGGAGGCTTCGCTTGTGAAGCGTTCGCAGAATATCTCCGAATATAAGGGAAAAGAATACGCGTTCAACGTAAGTGAAAGCAGCAATGCCCAAACGGGTGGAAGCATTTATAACGGTGACTCTTATACGGCTATCTGGCCGGTGGCATATCTCGACCTGAACAATGAGATGCATCCTTTCACGTCAGCCGAAGCCGAGAATCCGGAATTCTCTTATCTGATACGCAAATCGGGCAATGCCTACACATTTGCAGCGGATGGATATGATCCTTATTTCTCCGCCAATATCAACATAACCAAAGAGATTGGCGACCATGTGTCTCTTTCTCTCAACGCTATCAATTTCACCAATTCACGGCCGTATGTAAAATCTCATGCAACCGGTGTGAGCGCGCTCTTTACCCCGGATTTCTATTATGGACTTACTTGCCGTATTAAATTTTAAAGATATGAAGCAGTCTATCTACATATTATTACTAACAGTGACCGGGATCTTTGCAGGATGCACGGATCTTGATAAAGAGAATCCGTACGACGATCAGTTGCACAGCCTGCAAGTGACTGCCGTATACCCGGATGGATACTCGGAATATCTCCGGGAAGGAGTGACCGTAAAGATTGAAGATGTCGATCGTGGAAATTCTTACAAGGCTAAAACCGACAAGAACGGAGTGGCGCAATTCTCTCTGACTAAAGGTATATATCGCGTGCAGGTCAGCGACAAGGACGGACAGGATATTTTCAACGGACTGGCCGATAATGTGAAACTGACCAGCGGAAACATGGCGTTCAACCTCCCGCTCATCCATTCCAGAGCCGGGGCTATTATTATTAAGGAGATTTATTGCGGAGGATGTACAAAGTTGCCGCTGGAGGGAAACTACCAGTCCGACAAATATATAATCCTGCATAATAACGATTCGGAAGTGCAATATCTCGATAGTTTATGTTTCGGAGCGCTTGATCCTTACAATTCCCAAGCTACCAATGTCTGGGTAACGCAGGATGAAATAACCGGAGCAACCATCTTCCGGGATTTTGCTCCCATCGTTCAGTGCATCTGGCAGTTTGGCGGTACCGGCAAGACTTTCCCGCTTCAACCGGGAGAAGATGCAGTGATTGCCATCAATGGGGCAGTTGACCATGCAGCGCAATACCCGCAATCTGTCAATCTGAACAAACCGGGATACTTTGTCTGCTACAATAACGTTTATTTTCCGAATACACAGTATCATCCGGCTCCGGGGGATCAAATCACACCGGATCATTATCTGAACGTGGTATTGAAAACCGGACAGGCGAATGCTTACTCGTTCTCTATCTTTTCTCCTGCTACGGTTATCTTTAAAGCTAAGGATACCACGATACAGGACTTTGTTCTAAAAGAGGGAAGTGTGATACAAAAACCGGGAAGTACCACCGACCGGGTGATAGCAGTTCCGCTCGACTGGGTGATTGATGGAGCGGAAGTGTACTACGGTGGTTCCTCCAACAACAAGAAACGTATATCTCCTTCCATCGACGCAGGATATGTCACTCAAAGTGCGACATACAACGGACGCAGCTTATATCGACATGTGGACGAAGAAGCTACGCAGGAAGCAGGTTATGAAGTATTGATGGACACCAACAACTCTTCTACCGATTTTTATGAAAGAGAAAAACAATCTTTGCATGAGTGAGATGAAAAAAATATATATAACAGGTCTTTGGTTACTATGTATAGTGTACGGTGTTTCGGCACAGACTTACGACATTATAGAACGGCGTAATTCCTGGAATACCGGAAAAAATGTTACAGGTATCAGGATGGATAGCATCTCTTCTTCCTATGCCGAACTGTATGGTAAGAATAACCATGGTGGTTTCCACCACTCTTACGAAGCGGAGAAATCATGGAATGCCGGAGCAATAGCCAAGTCTATCACTCATCTGAAAGGGTATTCGCTGACTGGTTCTTTCTCATTCGATCATACTTCCGGTAAGGACATGAGTGGTTCCATGTTTATCCAGCCGGGATTTTATCCGGTAGACATTCTAGAGTTCACTCCCGGACGCAAAGACCTGCAACGATACGCTTTTATGGGCGGTATTGCATCAGATATTGCACCTAACTGGCGATTGGGAGGAAAGATTGACTTTGCCGCCTCCAACTATTCCAAACGGAAAGACTTGCGACATACCAATTATCGACTGGATTTGAAAGTAGCCCCCAGTGTGATGTATCACTCGGGCGATCTAGCCATCGGTTTTTCTTATATGTTCAGTAAAAACAGCGAATCGATCAAGGCGGAAGTAATCGGGACTACCGAAAACTCTTACAACGCCTTCTTGGACAAAGGACTGATGTATGGAGCTTATGAAGCATGGGACGGCAGCGGGATTCATCTAAGCGAATCGGGAATCAACGGTTTTCCCATCAAAGAACTGTCTAACGGGGGAGCACTGCAACTTCAATGGAAAGGATTTTACGGAGATATCGAATATACCTATTCTTCGGGGTCTGCCGGTGAAAGAGATGCTATCTGGTTCAAATTCCCCACTCACCGGATTGCCTCTCATTTGAGTTATCATTTCAAACAGGGAAAGAAAGAGCATTTTCTGCGATTGAACCTGCAATGGTCACATTTGGTCAACAACGAGAATGTGATTAACAAGGAGACTGTTAACGGAATAACGACGACTTATATCAACGGCTCCAACCGCATTTTCGAGAGAGATGCTTTTTTGGTCCATCCCGAATATGAATTTATAAGTCCCCGCACAGAAGTTCGTTTGGGAACACATATTTCAACTTTCAAACGACTGACTACCCAGATGTATCCGTATGTAGCGTCGGAAAAGATGCTTTGTACGCAGACTTATGTATCCAGCGTGTTTCATATAGGGAAGTTTGACTTAAAGGCAGCCGCTTCCTTTGCCATAGGAAACTCTACCGAGAAAAGCAGAGTCATTGCAACAGATACGGAGCCGGGTGTTCCTCCTTATCGTCTGACAGATTATTATAATCTGCAGAATGAATATGCTACTGCTCCACAAGCAATGTTTCGTTTCGGTTTACGCTATCATTTCAATCATGGAATCTATGCTGAAGTACAGGGAAGTTATACACACGGTTTCAACCTTCACTATATAGATGGTTCGAGCCGTTGGAATGAGACTATCAAGTTAGGATATACTTTTTGAGAACCGGGATATGCTTTTTGAAAACAATGAATCTATATATAAACTAAATTATTAAGCAATGAAAAAGAGTTTAACATTTATCTTTGCAGCAGCACTTTTGGTATCTTGCCAACAGGAAGAGAACGAAACGCTGACACCTGCCAACAGTCGTATTACTATCTCGCCTGTTATCACACGCGCTACCGAAGTTAACTTTGAAACCGGAGATAAAATTGGCGTTACAATCATCCAAAACGGTGACTTCGTATATGCGGAAAATAAACTAATGACATTCAATGACGGAGTATTTGCAGGTGACCTGCTTTGGTACCCGGAAGGAAATGACAAATCGCAGATAGTAGCATACTATCCTTATAGAGAAGGTAATACTCCTACTTCTTTTTCTGTAGAAGCCGATCAGACCACCGGATATGGGGCATCAGACCTTATGGCAGCAAGCAATAAAGATGTACTTCCTACTGTAAATACTATAACAATGAACTTTAAGCATCTGCTTACCAAACTGGTCATTAATGTAACAAAGGAAGTAGAAGCCAACATAACATCCATTGCATTGAAAGGCTCTATCCCGACTGCAACTCTTGATCTGGCTGCCCTTACAGTTACTGCTGACGCGAATGTCGCAGCTACAAACATTACGGCACAGGTTGTTGAAGCGAACAAAACTTACCGCGCCCTCATCGTTCCCCAAACGGTAGCTTTGACGCTCGAAGTAGCAACTTCTGATGGCAAGACCTTGTCGCAGAAACTCACATCTACTACTTTAGCGCAAGGAGGACAATACAGCGTAAACATCCGTGTATTGCCTGACGATATAGAGGTTAAACTTATCGGTGACATCGAAAACTGGACAGATGAAGGTGAAATCGGAGCAGACAATGAGATTCCTTTCGAAGAACATCTCGATGAGAACTATTTCTTATACGATAATGTAAAATATAACACGGTAACTTTGGCAAACGGTACTACGTGGATGGCTGAACCGCTTATCTATCTTCCGAAAGGATATACTCCTTCTACCGATCCTACTGCTGATAGCCATGTTTGGTACCCGTATGAAATCAAAGCTGACGGTGCAACCGTAGCCACAACAGAGGAAAGTGCTATCAAAGAATTAGGTTATCTATATGATTTCCAAGTTGCACTGGGCGGTAAGGAAATTACTGAAAGTAATCTGAACTCTTTTGAAGGAGCGCAAGGTATTTGTCCGAAAGGTTGGCACATACCAACACGTCTGGAATACTTTAATCTGGTAGGAAAAACAACGAATGATGTCGACGGCAAGGTACCGGCTGATGGTGATAAAGCTCTTTTCTATGATGCAGTTTATGACGGCGCCAAAATATCATCACTGAATAATGCAGGATTCAATTACCAATTCTCCGGCGTTCGTATGGCAACAAGCCTTACAGGTGCCGGCAGCTATCAAAAAACGGCAATAGCAGAAGATGCCAATATTCAAACTGCATGGCACGGAAAACCGGCAATGAATTATCTTATGACTTCGACTGCCTTCAAGCCCGTATACAATAGCACCAGCGGACTACTTACCAATATACAGTTCTTTGGATTAATGAGTACAATCAATGCAAAGTATTCGGAAGGCAGATTATCATTATCTTATGTCAGCATTAAAGCCGGTATGCAACTCCGTTGCGTAAGGGATCAAGCCGCCAACTAAAGGAGTAGTATTTGTTTCAAGCAGGGTTGAAACTCTCCGCCCGTAAGGCGAACTATTACAAGCTATAAACAAACGAAAAACAGATTACAAACTATATAAAAACGAAGCAATAACAATGAAAACAAAAAAGCTAACAATCGCAATTGCCCTTATGGCAATGACTTTTATCGGAACTTCATGTGGTAACAAACAACAGAAAAGCGCATCAGAAGTGACTACAGAGCAGTCTGCATCTTCCGCTTTGGAAATTGATTCTCTCCTTGCCAATGCCGAAAACCTTGCAGGACAAAAAGTAACTATTGAAGGCGTTTGCACACATACCTGCAAACATGGTGCAAAGAAAATCTTCCTGATGGGCAGTGACGATACCCAAGTGATCCGTGTAGAAGCCGGGACATTGGGAGCCTTCGATCCTAAATGTGTGAACTCTATCGTCCGTGTTACCGGAACATTGAAAGAACAACGCATCGACGAAGCCTACCTCCAAAACTGGGAAGCACAACTCAAAGCACAAGCTGCCGAAAAACACGGAACCGGTGAAGCCGAATGCGATTCTGAAAAGAAAGCACGCGGCGAAACAGCCAACAGTCCCGAAGCCCGCATCGCAGACTTCCGCGCAAAAATAGCCGACCGCAAGGCAGAAACAGGAAAAGAGTATTTATCTTTCTATTTTATGGAAGCCAACTCGTATGAAGTGGAGTAGTACTGTCCGTAAATGGAGTCGGCTCATACACCGTGACCTGTCATTTTTCTTTTCCGGAATGGTATTGATATATGCCATTTCCGGAATTGTAATGAATCACCGTGACACGATTAATCCGAACTTCTCCATCACACGGAAAGAATATAAAATAGCGGAAAAGCTACCGGACAAAGCAGGAATGAGTAAAGAGAAAGTACTTACTCTACTGGAACCGTTGGGAGAAACCGGCAACTATACCAAATTTTACTTCCCGAAAACGGACGTAATGAAAGTCTTCCTGAAAGGTGGCTCCAACCTCCTGATAAACGTGAAGACAGGAGAAGCGGTATATGAATCCGTCACCCGTCGCCCGCTTATCGGAGCGATGTCCCGTTTACATTACAATCCGGGACAATGGTGGACTTACTTCGCGGATATTTTCGCTATCGCCCTTATTATCATTACTCTCTCCGGCATCATCATGCTGAAAGGGAACAAGGGCATTATCGGCAGAGGAGGAATAGAACTCATTGTTGGAATCTTAATTCCCATTCTTTTCCTTTTCTTCTTTTGAATCGAAATAACAGATAAAATCAAATGGAACAAATTATCGAATGTAACAACCTGACGCACTACTACGGTAAACGGTTGATTTACGAAAACCTTAGTTTCACAGTGCCCAAAGGACGTATCCTGGGACTATTGGGAAAGAACGGTACGGGCAAAACCACCACTATCAATATCTTGAGCGGTTACCTGAAACCCCGTTCGGGAGAATGTCGCATCTTCGGACAGGAGATACAGACCATGGCACCGGCTCTGCGCCGCCATATCGGACTGCTCATCGAAGGTCATGTGCAATACCAATTCATGACCATCACCGAAATAGAAAAATTCTACGCAGCCTTCTACCCCGGCCAGTGGAAAAAAGAAGCGTACTACGAACTGATGAATAAATTGAAAGTAGCTACCGGACAGCGCATCTCACGTATGTCCTGCGGACAGCGCTCTCAAGTAGCTCTCGGACTAATCCTCGCACAAAACCCGGAACTTCTGGTACTGGACGACTTCTCGCTCGGACTCGATCCCGGCTACCGCCGCCTGTTTGTGGACTATCTCCGCGACTATGCCCGTTCGGAAGGTAAAACCGTCTTTCTGACCTCGCATATCATTCAGGATATGGAACGTCTCGTTGACGACTGCATTATTATGGACTACGGAAAGATACTGATTCAGAAACCAATCGCCGAATTACTGGAAAAAGGACGCCGCTACACCTTCACCATTCCCGAAGGTTACGAGCTTCCTGCATCGGATGATTTCTACCATCCTTCCATCATGCGAAACCAGTTGGAGACTTTCTCCTTCCTGCAACCGGCAGAAACAGAAGCCAAACTGAAATCAATGTCAGTGCCCTACACAGACTTGCACTGTGAGCAAGTCAATTTAGAAGATGCCTTTATCGGCCTCACCGGGAAATACTGATTAAATTAAGAATAAGAGTTGGCAACTCGTAACCCATAAATCATCATTCATAAATCATAAATCCTCAAGAATGTACGCTATATTTTATAAAGAATGGATAAAGACACGGTGGTATTTTCTGCTTGCCGTGCTCGCCACACTTGGTTTTACAGGCTACTGTATGCTCCGTATCAACCGGGTGGTAGAAATGAAAGGGGCTGCCCATGTATGGGAAGTCATGCTGCAACGGGATGTCATCTTCATTGATATGTTGCAATATATTCCTCTGATTGCCGGAATCCTGATGGCAATCGTGCAATTTGTCCCCGAGATGCAACGCAAATGTCTGAAACTGACCCTCCATCTGCCTTATCCGGAACTGAAAATGACGGGCAATATGTTACTCTCCGGACTCATACCGCTTCTTGTCTGCTTCGCTTCCAATTTCCTGTTGATGGAGGTATATCTGAACGGAATACTTGCCCATGAGCTCAAAAACCACATACTGCTTACCGCTTTAACGTGGTATCTCGCCGGCATCTCCGGCTATCTGCTCGTCGCATGGATTTGCCTCGAACCGGCATGGAAACGCCGTATCCTGAATCTCATTATCGCAGTATTGTTACTCCGAATCTTCTTCCTGTTGCCTACGCCGGAAGCATACAACAAGTTTCTCCCTTATTTAGTGGTCTATACTTTGTTGACAGCCTCTTTCTCGTGGCTCTCTATCGTACGGTTCAAGGCCGGAAAACAGGATTAACCAATAAAAAAATTAAAGATTTAAAATTAAAAGATTGAGAAATGAGACGTTTCAGTACCATACTATTATATGTAACCATCGCTTTTCTGCTTCTTTGGCAGTTGCCCTGGTGTTACAATTTCTTTGTCGTAAAACCGGAAAAGACTCCCTTTACCCTGTATAGTTTCGTAATTGGCGATTTCGCCCAAATGGGACAAGAAGAAGGGAAAGGAACCGTGCGCCGCGACCTTGCAGGAAACATTTATTCGGAAGCTGCTTTCGACAGCATCCTGCCTATGTTTTATTTCCGTCAGTTGATGTCTGATGAACGTTTTCCGGATACCATTCAAGGAATCGCAGTAACTCCTAAAATGGTGCAGACAGAAAACTTCAACTTCCGCAGTGTGCCTTCGGATATAAACGCACCTTCTATCGGACTTTACCCGCTGATGGAATCTATGTCAGGACGTGTAGACCTGAAAATGCCGGATGACGTATTCCGTATCACCTCCAAAGGGATCGAATTTATCGACATGGCTACCAACAGCGTGAAGGAAGACAAAAGCCTTCAGTTTACCGAAGCTATGACTAAGAAGGATTTTCGTTTCCCGGCAACGGAAATCGTAGGAAATCCGACGGTGAAAAAGGAGTATGACGAAGGTTATCTTCTGTTGGGCGCCGACCGTCGTCTGTTTCATCTGAAACAGGTGAAAGGACGCCCGTATGTCCGTGCCATCACCTTGCCTGAAGGACTGGCATTAGAACACCTGTATCTGACCGAGTTCAGAAACAAAAAGACGCTTGCTTTTATGACCGATGTCAACAAGGCTTTCTATGTGTTGCAGAACCGGACGTATGAAATCGTTAAAACAGGAATCCCGGCATTTGATCCGGAAACGGATGCGCTCACCATCATCGGTAATATGTTCGACTGGACAGTCCGTGTGACAACCCCGGCTTCAGATAACTATTACGCATTGGACGCCAACGATTATTCGTTGATAAAGAAGCTGGAGAACGAATCGAACGTTCATTCCATGCCAGGTATTACGTTCACATCTTACACAGATAAATATGTAATGCCACGCTTCGAATAATGTTTCAATATTGAATGTAACATCGGTAAGGGGTTATCAAAAGTCAATAAACTAGATGCGACTTTTGATAACCCCTCACTGTTTCCTTTCCACGCATTTAGAGAAAACAAAAGGATTTACAATTATTTCTTCAATAAGTATGTTTTTTCCAGCAAAAGGTTTACCTTTGCCGACTCATTCAACTATTTAAACCGCAATTGCTTCTGCATTATACTCAAACAAATACGGTAAAACGAAATAACTCAAACTAAAAACCGTATGAAAGTTTACCAAGCATTTGCTTTCCTAAGTATCTTCATCATATTGTTCTATAATTGTTCGCTCCCCACTGATGACGAAGAAAAGGGAGAGTTAGAAGGAGGAGAAGACACTTTCACACCCGAACTTCCCTGGGAAGGAGAGATGGACAAATTCACCATCAATTCTAAAGAAGGAATCCATCTAAATGATCCGCAGGAAGACGCCGGAACAGCTTATGTCACCATTCCTTCTACCTCTGTAAAAAACACCCGTTGGGAATTTGGAGTTCACCTCACCTTTAATCCCTCCGCCAACAATTATGCACGATTTTATCTGACTTCTTCCTCAAACATTCTTTCCGATAATTTAAACGGCTATTATATTCAGATAGGAGGAGCAAAAGATAATGTAACTCTTTATCGTCAGAACGGAGAGCAGTCTAAACTACTGGCTTCGGGAAGAGAACTGATGAAAGGAAACTCTTCACCGAAACTATATATAAAAGTAGAATGTGACAATAACGGTTACTGGACTTTTTGGACACGGCTTGAATCCGAGAATGAATACGTAAAAGAAAAACAGATAAAAGATACTGATATACAGACTTCCCGCTACTGCGGTATATACTGCATTTACACCAAAACCCGTTGTAAAGGATTCACGTTCCATCACATACAGTTGTCTAATGACGTAGAAACGAACACATCACCCGACGAAACACCCGATAACCCCGATACGGACCTTCCAGATAATCCGGACACTCCCGAACTACCGAGAGATGTGAGAGGTATGCTTCTTTTCAATGAAATAATGTATAACAATGCCACTGATGGTGCAGAATATGTAGAAATCTATAATCCAACTGAACAGGCAGTCATTTTACCCGCACTTTATCTATATAAAATGCATGAAGACGGGACAATATACAATACTACTATCCTTCAAAATGAGAGTCCTTCTACTCCCCTAGCCATTCCTTCCAAAACTTATCTTTGTTTCACGAAATACTTCAACAGAGTTGTTCAGAAACATAAAGTTGGTGGAGAAAATATAATAATTATACCGAACTTCCCGGCACTGAACAATAATGGTGGGTATCTGGCACTTTCGAGTAGTAAAGAGACTGCACCAGGACATACTTTTGACACTTGTTGTTTTAGAGATGAAATGCACACCATTGACAAAATAACCGGCATTTCGCTTGAAAAGAAATCTCCGGAGTTGTCCTCGCTCAATAAAAACTGGCGTTCGTCCAAACACGCGACCGGAGGCACACCGGGAATAAAAAATAGGTAAGAGTATACATATCTATGATAAATTCCCTACTTTTGTAGACAAAGATAAACTAATTCGGATCATTCATCCTCAAACGAATTTAAATAGCAGATATGAGTCCAGCCGTTATATCTATCACTATTGTGGCATACTTTATAATCCTGTTCACTATCTCTTATATAGCAGGACGCAAAGCTGACAATGAAGGGTTCTTCGTAGGAAACCGTAAATCGGCATGGTATGTTGTTGCTTTTGCCATGATTGGTTCCACCATTTCGGGAGTTACTTTTGTATCTGTTCCGGGCATGGTACAAGCCAGTAGTTTCTCTTATCTGCAAATGGTACTCGGCTTTATAGTCGGACAGTTTATTATCGCCTTTGTGCTTGTTCCACTGTTCTATCGGATGAATCTGGTTTCTATCTATGAATATTTGGAGAACAGATTCGGAGCTTCATCCTATAAAACAGGAGCATGGTTCTTCTTTATCTCAAAGATGCTGGGAGCTGCCGTTCGACTATTTCTGGTATGCCTGACGCTGCAACTGCTGATCTTCGAGCCTTTCCATCTTCCTTTCCTGTTGAATGTCATGCTTACCGTATTTATCGTATGGCTCTATACTTTCCGGGGCGGAGTGAAATCATTGATTTGGACGGATGTATTGAAAACATTCTGCCTGGTAGTCTCTGTGGTACTATGTATCTATTATATAGCCTCCAACTTGCACCTCAACTTTAGCGGCCTGGTTACTACCATATCAGATAGTGACTTTTCCAAGACATTCTTTTTTGACGACGTGAACGACAAACGCTATTTCTTCAAACAGTTCCTGGCAGGAGTGTTCACTGTCATTGCCATGAACGGGCTCGACCAGGATATGATGCAACGCAATCTTAGTTGCAAGAATTTCCGGGATTCTCAAAAGAATATGATTACAAGCGGTATCTCACAATTCTTTGTCATTCTGCTTTTCCTGATGCTGGGAGTACTGTTATATACGTTTACAGCACAGCAAGGCATTGGGAATCCGAAAAAAAGCGACGAGTTGTTTCCGATGATTGCTACCGGAAATTATTTTCCCGGCATAGTCGGAATATTATTCATTATCGGACTGATAGCCTCCGCCTATTCTGCAGCGGGTTCTGCCTTGACGGCACTGACCACTTCCTTTACTGTAGATATTTTACATGCACAGAAAAAAGGAGAGGCGGCACTTAGCCAAATACGCAAACATGTACATATCGGTATGGCAGTTGTGATGGGAGCAGTCATTTTCGTATTCAATCTGCTGAACAACACGAGTGTGATTGATGCGATTTACACATTGGCCAGTTATACGTATGGCCCTATCTTAGGACTGTTCGCTTTCGGCATCTTCACCAAGAAACAAGTTTATGATAAATATATTCCGTTGGTAGCTATCGCTTCTCCCATTCTTTGCTATATCCTGCAAAGAAATTCGGAAGCATGGCTCAACGGTTACCAAATTAGTTACGAGTTGTTGATAATCAATGCCCTGTTCACATTCCTTGGACTTTGTTTGTTCATCAAAAGACAAGACAAAGAAACATCTTACACAACTCATACTACAAAACAAAAAGTAAAATAATGAAAACAACAATCAACTGTTTTCTTCCTTTCAGCCGGTTGGAAGAAACTGTGCAAACAGTTAAGGAGTTACGTGCATCGACGCTGGTAGACAAAATTTATTTATTGGCATCGCCAATTACCAATGTCTGTATTCCCGGATGCGAACTCATCTCTGTAGAGAAAATGCAGTCTACACAAGCGATGCGAGCTATTGCAGAACATTCTGATAAAACATATACCTTGCTCTATACCAAATACACTGCACTAAAAATAGGCATGTTCGCTCTTGAAAGAATGGTTCAAGTAATGGAAATGACCCAAGCTGGCATGGTATATGCAGACCATTACCAACAGATAGACGGTGTGCAAAAAACAGCTCCGGTCATTGATTACCAACCCGGTAGCCTGCGTGACGACTTCAATTTCGGCTCGGTTTTACTGTTCAATGCCAACGCATTCAAGGAAGTTATAGAAAATACGGAAGAGGAATATCAATATGCAGGCTTGTATGATTTGAGACTCAAAATATCCCAAAAGAGCAAACTGGTACATATCAACGAATATCTATATACCGAAGTAGAAAGTGACAAGCGGAAAAGCGGTGAGAAGCAGTTCGATTATGTAGACCCTAAAAACCGTCAGGTACAGATCGAAATGGAACAGGCATGCACCAACCATTTGAAGGAAATTGGCGGATATCTTTATCCTATCTTCCGTCCTGTAGACTTTTCTTCCCACACTTTTGAGTATGAAGCTTCTGTCATTATACCCGTACGCAACCGTATTCGTACAGTCAAAGATGCCGTACGCTCGGCACTGAACCAGCAAACGACCTTTCCGTTCAATGTCATTGTCATCGACAATCATTCAACAGACGGGACCAGTGAAGTTCTCCATGAACTTAGTTCGGACAAGCGGCTGATTCACGTCATTCCCGAAAGAGATGACCTCGGTATAGGCGGATGTTGGAACATAGGTATCCATCACGAGAAATGCGGAAAGTTTGCCGTCCAACTTGATAGCGATGACGTGTATAAAGACGAACATAGCCTGCAAATCATCATTGATACTTTCTATAAACAGAAATGTGCAATGGTAATCGGCACTTATATGATGACTAACTTTGATATGCAGGAAATTGCCCCCGGCATCATCGATCATAAGGAATGGACGCCCGACAACGGACGAAATAATGCATTACGTATCAACGGTCTGGGAGCTCCCCGTGCATTCTACACTCCCATTCTTCGGGAAATCAAAGTCCCGAACACAAGCTATGGAGAAGATTATGCTCTTGGATTGAAAATTTCACACGATTATCAGATAGGCAGAATATACGACGTGATTTACCTTTGCCGCCGTTGGGAAGGCAACTCGGATGCTGCACTGCCTGTTGAGAAAATCAACCAGAATAATCTATATAAAGACCGACTTCGTACGTGGGAATTGGAACAGCGCATCCTGCAACAAGAAACGACATTAGAGAAAATTCAGCAAAAAATCGAACAGTTATTCCAAAAGCAAACTCTTTCTTGGGAACTAGCCAAAGAGAATTACCAAGCATTGGAACAGTATCGGTCACGAACAAAAGAAATATCCAAATGGTTTGGTAATCAAGGTTTAGCTGCGAACCTATTCCTTAATCCGAAACGTATTCTTTCGGCTACCGCACAGACAAACACTGCCTCCATTCATTCACGACCTTGCTTCCTCTGCCAAACAAACCGACCGCAGGAACAAGAGTTCATCAGTTATAGGAATTATCAGATACTGGTTAATCCCTATCCCATATTCAAACACCACTTTACAATTGTAGATAAGGAACACAAGTCGCAATCCATAGTCGGGCGTTTTAAAGATATGATAGAATTCACCGACATAATGAGAGAATACTTCCTTTTGTATAATGGACCGGAATGTGGAGCTTCCGCTCCCGATCATGCCCATTTTCAAGCTTGCAGTAAAGAGGAAAGAATGCAAGGACCATATTGCGATCACATAGATTTAATAGATAACGACAAGGTGCAAATTAGTTATGAAGATTTCCCGTACAGTTTCATCAGGATTCAGGCGAAAAACAAGACAACAATGTCGAAAACCTTTCATCTGATTTACGACATTTTAGCTGCCAATAATAACGGAAAAGAACCAATGATGAATATTCTTGCCTGGTATGGTTTGGAACGCACCAAAGAGGATTTTGGAAAGAACTATGACGATGAATTTGAGTCAGTGACCGAACACCCTTACAATTGTATTATCTTCTTACGCAGCAAACATCGTCCTGACTGCTATTACGCAAAAGGGGACGAACAAATTATCATCAGTCCTGCTATTGCTGAAATGAACGGCATATTCCCTATAGTACGTGAAGAGGATATGGAGAAACTGACTCCTGAAAAGGTATATGAGATCTATCGGGAAATATCTATATCCAAAGAAAAACTGCAAAAAATATTAGAACGTATTAAGGCTGTATTATGACTCAACCTCAAATAACAGTTGGTATCCTTTCCGGGAAAGAGATTGAATTCTCTTTCCCGGTGAAATTTAGTTCTTCTGTCGGAACGGAAATTTCCGGGACACAGAAAGTTATTTATCAGGATGGGAAGATTCATTGGCAAGGGAAAGAGTACGACGAATTATCCTTCATTCCTCCACAAAATGCACATGCTTTCTTTGAACTGAAAGATGTGACCATCGGAATCAACTTCCATTGGGAACGCAAAGAAGTCCAGAAATTCAAAGGGGAATTAAAGATTATCATCGAAGGAGAACAACTAACCGCCATCAATGTGATTTCCATTGAAGAATATCTTACCAGTGTAATTTCATCCGAAATGAGCGCAACAGCTTCTTTAGAACTACTAAAGGCTCACGCCGTCATCTCCCGAAGCTGGCTACTCGAAAAAAATAAAGAATTAAGAATGAAGAATGAAGAATTTAAAAGAACTTTGCAAAAAGACAGCGCAGCCAATTCTTCATTCTTCATTCCTAATTCTTCATTTATTAAGTGGTATGACCATGAAGCACATAGAAATTTCGATGTATGTGCCGATGATCATTGCCAGCGTTATCAGGGAATTACACGAGCCTCAACACCACAAGCCATCGAAGCAGTCTCCGCCACGCGGGGGGAAGTGCTGATGTATAAAGGAGCGATTTGTGATGCCCGTTTCTCTAAATGTTGTGGCGGAGCTTTTGAAGAGTTCCAAAATTGTTGGGAAAACGTAAAGCATCCTTATCTAATCAGACAACGGGATAGCAAGACTGAAAAACAACTTCCCGATTTGAACATAGAGGCGGAAGCTGATAAATGGATACGTACCTCACCTGTTGCTTTTTGTAATACGCAGGATAAGAAAATTCTAAGCCAAGTACTAAACAACTACGATCAGGAAACAGCAGACTTCTATCGTTGGAAAGTCAGTTATTCGCAGCAGGAGCTTTCAGAACTGATTCATCAACGTTCAGGGATTGATTTCGGACAAATCATTGATTTAATTCCTGTAGAACGGGGAACATCCGGACGTCTTGTCCGACTAAAGATTGTAGGAACCTTACGGACACTCATCATTGGAAAAGAGTTGGAAATACGCCGTACCTTATCTACTTCTCATCTGTATAGTTCCGCCTTCGTAGTAGACAAGGAATATGAGGAAAAAGGACATAAAGAGGATAAAATCCCTTCACGATTCATCCTTACCGGAGCCGGATGGGGGCATGGAGTAGGACTTTGCCAGATTGGTGCTGCCGTAATGGGAGAGCAAGGTTACAAATATGAAGAAATACTGTCTCACTATTACCCCGGCAGTACGCTCGAGAAACAATATCAATAAAAAAGAATAATACCATGACAACCCCCACTATAAAAAGAAATCCCTGGAGCTGGATACCCACCCTCTACTTCGCAGAAGGGCTGCCATACGTAGCGGTAATGACGATTGCTGTTATCATGTACAAGCGTTTAGGATTATCCAATACGGAAATAGCCTTATACACTTCCTGGCTCTATCTTCCCTGGACTATCAAACCGCTATGGAGTCCATTCGTCGACCTGGTGAAAACGAAGCGTGCCTGGATTATTGCCATGCAAGGTTTCATCGCTGCCGGATTTGCAGGAATAGCCTTCTTTATTCCGACTGCTCATTATGTACAGTTGACTCTTGCTTTTTTCTGGCTGTTGGCGTTCAGTTCCGCTACGCATGACATCGCAGCAGACGGTTTCTATATGCTCGGACTCAATAATAAGGAACAATCTTTCTTTGTCGGTATCCGGAATACTTTCTATCGGCTTGCCAATATTTTCGGGCAGGGAATTCTAGTCATGCTGGCAGGATGGCTGGAAACGTCACAGAACAATATTCCCCTGGCATGGAGTATTACATTCTACCTCCTTGCCGGATTATTTCTGGCTCTTACTATCTATCATCGGCTTATCCTCCCCCATCCTGATTCGGACATTAAACGTCCCGGACTCACACCGGGTAAGTTGTTGGGAGATTTCCTCCTGACCTTTGTCACATTCTTTCAGAAAAAGAACCTCGGTCTCATGTTCTTTTTCCTCCTCACCTACCGGTTGGGAGAATCACAGTTAGCCAAAATAGCTTCTCCTTTCCTGCTCGACACGACCGATAAAGGTGGACTGGGTTTATCCACAGCAACTGTCGGAATGATCTACGGCACGATAGGTGTCATAGCTTTATTGCTCGGTGGAATCATTAGTGGTTTCCTCGTTTCCCGTGACGGATTCAAGAAATGGATATTACCCATGGCATTAGCCATCAACATTCCCGATCTATTATATGTATGGATGGCTGCCGCCACCCCGGACAATCCTATATTTATAGCCATTTGTGTAGCGATCGAACAGTTGGGGTATGGTTTCGGTTTTACCGCTTATATGCTATATCTGATTTATATAGCAGAAGGTGAACACAAAACGGCGCACTATGCTATCGGAACCGGATTTATGGCACTAGGCATGATGATTCCCGGTATGCCTGCCGGATGGATACAGGAACATCTCGGATACACAAACTTCTTTATCTGGGTTTGTATTTGTACCCTACCCGGTATCGTCGCCTCATTAATGATTCGCAACCGACTGGAGGATTCTTTCGGAAAGAAACAATAAAAAACTCAAAGATATGATACTCATTGCAGATAGTGGTTCTACAAAAACCGACTGGTACATCGTTTTCAACGACACCCCAATCAAACGAATGGGAACGAAGGGAATTAATCCCTTCTTCCAATCAGAAGAAGAAATTCAACAAGAGCTGACACATTCCCTTCTGCCACAACTACCGGAAGGAACGATCAACTCCGTCTTTTTTTATGGTGCAGGCTGCACTCCCGAAAAGGCTCCCGTCCTCCGGCGGGCCATCGCCGACAGCCTGCCTGTCATCGGAAATATCAAAGCCAACTCGGATATGCTTGCCGCTGCCCGCGGACTATGCGGACATGAAGCAGGGATTGCCTGCATCCTCGGCACAGGTTCCAATTCCTGTTTCTACAACGGTGAAGAGATTGTCAACAACATCTCCCCTCTTGGATTCATCCTGGGAGATGAAGGAAGCGGCGCAGTCTTAGGAAAACTACTGGTAGGCGATGTACTGAAAAACCAGCTTCCACCCGCCATCAAAGAAGCTTTCTTAAAACAGTTCGACCTGACGGCCCCCGAAATCATCGACCGCGTTTACCGCCAACCCTTTCCGAACCGTTTTCTGGCTAGTCTCTCCCCTTTCCTTGCACAGCACTTGGAAGAACCGGCTATCCGTTCACTAGTACTCAACAGCTTTATCGCTTTTCTCCGCAGAAACGTGATGCAATATGATTATAAGCAATATCCAGTACATTTTATTGGTTCCGTAGCTCACTGTTACAAGGAGATTTTGCAGGAGGCTGCGCAAACAACAGGTATTCAGATCGGTAAGATTCTTCAAAGTCCGATGGAAGGGCTGATTCAATACCATCAACAATAATTCTTTTACCTATTGTAATTTATAACCAGTAATTATAAAAATGCAGATAACCGAACAACCGTCCTTTTACGATCATCTGGAAAAGAAATCTGTGCGAGAGATCTTAGAAGATATCAACCAGGAAGATCAGAAAGTAGCGTTAGCCGTACAAAAGGCTATTCCACAAATTGAAGAGCTTGTCAATCAGATTGTACCCCGCATGAAACAAGGCGGACGCATCTTTTATATGGGGGCCGGCACAAGCGGTCGCCTGGGAGTATTGGATGCTTCCGAAATCCCTCCTACTTTCGGAATGTCTCCCAACTGGATTATCGGACTGATTGCAGGAGGCGATACAGCCCTGCGCAATCCGGTAGAAGGAGCCGAAGATGATGAAAATCGAGGTTGGGAAGAACTCGTCGAACACCAGATCAACGAAAAAGACACCGTTATCGGCATTGCCGCTTCCGGCACTACCCCGTACGTAATCGGTGCTTTGCGGGAAGCCCGTAAACACGGTGTCCTGACAGGTTGTATCACCAGTAATCCCGATTCTCCAATGGCAGCAGAAGCGGATGTAGCCATCGAAATGATTGTAGGGCCGGAATATGTGACAGGCAGTTCCCGGATGAAATCAGGCACCGGACAGAAAATGATTCTGAATATGATTAGTACCTCCGTCATGATTCAACTAGGACGGGTGAAAGGAAATAAGATGGTGAATATGCAGTTGACCAATCATAAACTTATAGAAAGAGGGACGCAGATGATTATGGATGAATTAGGACTGGACCATGACCGTGCGCAAAAACTCCTTTTACTTCATGGGTCAGTAAAAAAGGCTATTGATGCATATCAACATTCTTAGTATCTATATACTCACAATAAGCAAGATGTAACACCTCTAAAGCAATATGAAACGTACAGAATAACATTGTAACACCGGTTATATGGAATAGAAACATCTTCTTTGTACATTCTATTTTAAGATGTCCTACCTTTGTAAACAAGAAAATAAATTATGATTAACCATTTTATTTATTAACCATGAAGAAGGTATTTCTATTCTTGTATTTTTCAATAATCAGCCTTTTAATATCAGCAGCAGATACATTCGTTATTTTCACACCAGCTGACCACCATTTCCCATTAATAAAAAATGGAAAGCCTTGTTCTATTCTGATGGATATAAACGAAGACAAAGGAGTTAAAATGGCTATTGATAATCTACAACAGGATTTGTTGAATGTCTGCGGTAGCCAATCCGAAATCAACACAAAGGCTAGTGACAAGCAATGCCTGTTAATAGGTACCCTTCAAACTCCACTTATACAAAAATTAATAGCCTCCGGTAAAATAGATAGAAAAGAGCTGGAAGGCAAAAACGAAAAATATATCCTGCAAGTTGTTACCGCTCCTTTGGAAGGAGTGGATGAAGCACTTGTAATTACCGGAAGTGACAAACGGGGAACAATTTACGGTATTTACGAACTGTCCAAACAAATCGGAGTCTCGCCCTGGTATTGGTGGGCAGACGTACCCGTCAAGAAACAAACGGACATATACATCAAACCAGGTACATACACAGATGGAGAACCGAAAGTGGAATATCGGGGAATCTTCCTGAATGACGAGTGGCCTTGCCTGGGGAGCTGGTCTCAAGAAAAGTTCGGAGGATTCAACAGCCAATTTTATAAACATGTCTTCGAGTTGGTATTGCGTTTGAAAGGTAACTTTATGTGGCCTGCCATGTGGGCAAGCGCATTTTACGACGATGATCCACAAAATGGAGAATTAGCCAACACGATGGGAATTGTAATGGGCACCTCTCATCACGAACCGATGGCACTGGCACAACAAGACTGGAAACGTCGTGGAAAAGGTGAATGGGACTACAATCACAACGCTAAAGAACTTCGTAACTTTTGGACTTCTGGAATGGAACGTGTAAAAAATTGGGAAACCGTTGTTACCGTAGGTATGCGTGGTGACGGCGACGAGCCTATGAGTGAAGGCGCCAATATCTCACTACTGGAAAATATCGTCAAAGACCAACGAAAAATTATCGAAACCGTCACCAAGAAAAAAGCTAAAAACACCCCACAGGTATGGGCGCTCTACAAAGAAGTACAAGACTATTACGATAAAGGGATGCGAGTACCGGATGATATTACTCTACTCTTATGTGACGATAACTGGGGAAATGTGCGCAAGCTCCCTAACCTAAACGAAAAACCACGTTCGGGCGGATATGGCATGTATTATCATTTCGACTACGTAGGAGCTCCACGAAACTCCAAATGGATCAATATCAGTCCGATTCCACGTGTATGGGAACAAATGAATCTTACCTACGAATATGGAGTACGTAAACTATGGATTGTAAATGTAGGAGACTTGAAACCAATGGAATATCCTATTACATTCTTCTTGGATATGGCATGGAATCCGGAAAAATTCAATGCCCAAAACTTACAACGACATACAGAAGATTTCTGCGCCCAACAATTCGGTGAGAAATATGCGAAAGAAGCTGCCCGTATTCTTTCCCAATATGCTAAATACAATCGTCGTGTGACACCGGAACTCTTAAATGCCCAAACATACAGCTTTCATTATAACGAATGGGAACGGGTAGTAAATGAATATAATCTGTTGGCATTGGATGCACATAATCTAGGATTTCTAATGCCGGCCTCGTACAAAGACGCATACGACCAACTAATTTTATTTCCGGTACAAGCATGCGCCAACTTGTACAACATGTATTACGCACAGGCCCAAAACCAACGTCTTGCTGCCGAACAAAAGACGGAAGCTAACCGATGGGCCGACAAAGTTGTAGCCTGCTATGAGCGGGATTCTCTACTAACCCATTATTACCATAAAGTGATGTCTAAAGGGAAGTGGAACCACCTAATGGATCAAGTTCATATAGGTTATACTTCATGGAATAATCCTCCCAAACAAATAATGCCTAAGATCACACGAGTTCCGGAACAGGCGGGAACGTATACTTTCATAGAGACAAACGGATATATTTCTATCGAAGCAGAGCACTTCACACGAGCAATAGCAGAAGGTGAAACGACATGGAATCTTATCCCCGATTTTGGAAAGACATTATCAGGAGTAACGACTCTTCCCGTCACTAAAACTCCAGATAAAATGTGCTTGGAATATGATATTGAAATAGAAAAAGCAGGTAGCGTAGAAGTCACACTTTTACTCGCCCCTACCCTTAATTTCAACGATAATAAAGGATTAAGATATGCAATCTGCCTTGACGGAGATAAAGAACAAATTATTAATTTCAATGGGCATTATCAGGGCGAACTTGGCAAGTGGCAGGCAAATCCGATTATCGAATCCCGTTCTAATCATTTATTAGCAAAAGAAGGAAAACATACACTTCGCATCCGTCCGCTAGATCCGGGAATCGTAATTGAGAAAATCCAAATCAATACCGGCGGATTGCAACCGAGCTATCTGGGAGCACCGGAAACACTGAAATAATTCAAAACATATAATAAAACTGAGAATACATCTGGTTTGAGAATCAATGTTTCTATTATAAATAAGAATAAAATGATAAAACAAAAATTTCTTTTATTAAGTTGTGCGTTAGTATTGTTATTAACGCCTACTAACGCTCAGGAAAAATTATACAAAAATGAATTCCCTATAGCGGATGTGAAGTTACTTGACGGAGTATTCAAACATGCCCGTGAGTTAAATATTGAAGTCCTGCTCAAATATGACGTTGACCGTTTGCTGGCGCCTTACCGCAAAGAAGCAGGATTGACCGAGAGAAAGAAAACCTATCCCAACTGGGATGGTCTTGACGGCCATGTGGCAGGGCATTACCTTTCGGCTATGTCAATGAATTATGCTGCAACAGGCAATAAGGAATGTGGACGGCGTATGGAATATATGATTTCGGAGCTTCAACTATGCCTTGAAGCAAATGCCATTAACAATACAGAATGGGCAATTGGTTATATCGGTGGCTTTCCCAATAGTAAGAATCTGTGGTCGACTTTCAAAAAAGGTGATCTCCGTATCTATAATTCCGCATGGGCACCATTTTACAATTTGCATAAAATGTATGCCGGCCTCAGAGATGCCTGGCTTTATTGTAATAACAAACAAGCAAAAACGCTGTTTCTTAAGTTCTGCGACTGGGCCATTAGCATCACGGATGACCTGAATGAAGAACAAATGCAGACGGTACTTAAAATGGAATACGGTGGTATGAATGAGATTCTTGCCGATGCTTATCAGATTACCGGAAATAAAAAATATTTAGTCGCGGCTAAAAGGTATTCACAAAACATACTTCTTGATCCCTTATCACAAGGTATTGACAATCTTGACAACAAACACGCTAATACGCAAATACCCAAATTCATCGGTTTTGCCAGAATAGCAGAACTTAGTGGAGACACAAAATATACCAATGCCAGCCGCTTTTCGTGGGAAACGATCACAGGAAACCGTTCTTTAGCTTTTGGTGGTAACAGCCGGAGAGAACATTTTCCAAGCGTAACTTCGTGTAGTGATTATATCAATGACGTTGATGGCCCCGAATCGTGCAACTCTTACAATATGTTAAAATTGACTGAAGATTTATTTCGCATGCAACCATCAGCTCACTATGCAGATTATTACGAACGTACTGTTTTCAACCATATTTTATCTACCCAACATCCTGAACATGGTGGATACGTATATTTTACTTCTGCCCGTCCGCGCCACTACAGGGTATATTCTGCACCCAACGAAGCAATGTGGTGTTGTGTAGGTACCGGCATGGAAAACCACAGTAAATACAACCAGTTTATTTATACTCATTCGGATGATTCGTTATTCGTAAACTTGTTTATTGCATCAGAACTTAATTGGAAAAATAAGAAAATATCGCTCAGGCAGGAAACAAACTTTCCTTACGAAGAGCGCACAAAACTGACTGTGACAAAAGCATCATCCCCCTTTAAACTAATGATCAGATATCCCGGATGGGTGGATAAAGGTGCTTTAAAGGTATCTGTGAATGGAAAATCCATGAACTACTCTGCTCTTCCTTCATCATATATTTGTATTGACAGAAAATGGAATAAAGGTGATGTAGTGGAAGTGGAACTGCCTATGCGAAGTACCATTGAGCACTTGCCAAATGTTCCCAATTATATCGCATTTATGCATGGTCCCATATTGTTAGGAGCAAAAACCGGCACCGAGGATTTACGAGGGCTTATCGCAGGCGATGGACGTTGGGGGCAATATCCAAGTGGGAAATTGCTGCCTGTGGACCAAGCCCCCATTCTGATAGTTGATGATATGGAAAACATCACGAGCAAATTAGTTCCCATTAAGAATGAACCTTTACACTTTAAAGCAAATATCAAAGCGGCTAATTCTATTGATATAAAACTGGAACCTTTTGCAAATATCCATGACGCAAGGTACATGATGTACTGGCTAACCTTAACCAACAAAGGGTATCAGACATATATTGACTCTTTATCGACTATCGAAAAGGAAAAGATAATCCTCGAAAAACTGACAGTTGATTTTGTCGCTCCGGGCGAACAACAACCCGAAACCGACCACAAAATACTACAAGAAAAGTCAAGAACAGGCAATGCAAACCAACAATTTTTCCGTGAAGCATCTTCGGAAGGTTACTTCAGCTACGAAATGAAAACTAATGCGGAAACTGAGTTGTCTTTAATGGTTCGTTATTGGGGTGCAGAATGGGGAGGACGCAAATTTGATATTTACATTGATGATGAAAAGCTTCTGACTGAGGATAATACAGGGCGATGGAATCAATCTAAATTTCAAGATATAAGATATAAGATACCTAGCTCAATGGTTCAAGGTAAAAATCATATAAGAGTTAAATTTCAATCCATTCCGGGAAATACTGCTGGAGCAGTTTATTTTATCCGTTTGGTTAAAAGAGTTGATGACCCGGCTATTAAGGACTAAGATAAAATGATACTCATAAATAAATGAAATTCAAATTATTCGTATTAACATAATATATCAGAGTAATCACACCAAAATTTGATTCATATCGGGTTCTAATGAACTAAATGATCATTTTGCGGAGTGCCCTGAAAGGGCTTAATTATATAGCGTAGGGCAACGCCCTACGAAAAAAACACACCAGCCACAAGCCCTGAAAGGGCGGAACCGTATACAATTATGCCCTTTCAGGGCGCAAATTCAGATTGTCGTTTTTACGTAGGGCGTTGCCCTACGCTATATAATTAAGCCCTTTCAGGGCACCCCAATAAATATATAATTGTAAGGCTTTCAGCCTAACTGCTAAATTCCCATTTAACCAATAACTGCCTGGTTGGGAATCAATTGCCACAAATGATTTTATTAGTTATTTTTAAGCAAGAGAAAGAGATAAAAGCTGCATATTGACGAGTTATTGTCAGCGATAGTATTTTGGGTTATTTCCGTATAAAATAAAACAAAAATCACCCCCCATAAACCGACTAATAAAAGGCAAACAAATATAGAGAGCCGAATGCCAATATTCCCAAGTATGCCCTCCATCGCGCACACGAAACTGACAGGGGATATCAGCCTGCCTCATTGCACGATAAAATTCAATATTACGGTCGAGTAAGAAGTCATCGTCACCACAATCTACAAACCAAGCTACACTGCGCAGTTCATTCTTCCGTTCTTCATCTGCCCCGGTAACATATTTCACACAACTTTTTTCTATAACCGAACGAGTCAGAACAGCCAATTTACCATTCGGATCATTAAAGCGGGCGGCCCCTTCTTCCGGAATATCCATTAATGCACTCATTGCATAGACTGCACAAAAAAGTTCCGTATGGCGTTGCCCATAACAAGTAGCTCCGCCACCACCCATCGAAAGTCCTGCTACAGCCCGATTCCGTTTATCACCTATCACACGAAAACGTTTCTCTACATAGGGCAGAAACTCCGTAAAAAAGAATGTTTCATACGCCCAACCCGGCATATCGAAATACCCATTCTGAAATATATTCGGATCTCCTCCCCCCGCATCGGGGCAGACAATAATCATTTCACAAGCTTCACCGCTGGCCGTAAGACAGTCCATCACGTCTTTTACGTGCCCGCGGTTCATCCATACATCATTTTTTTCCCACATACCATGCAACAGGTAGAGCACAGGATACATTTTCTTTTTATCCTGTTCGAAACTCTTAGGAAGATAAACAGTATACGCACGCTTTGCTTTTAATACGTCACTGTAGAGCGTATCTGTCATCACTCTACTCTGATAGTTTGTTTGTGCATATAACGACAAGCAACAAACTGATACAATAAAAAATAAAATCACCTTCTTCATATTACCAATTATCTGTTCTGAAAGGAGAAGCCAGCAATCCTTCTTTATTACAAAGATTAGCTTCTTCCGGATTATCACTCCAAGCATATCTGACAGCCACCGGTTTTGCTACGTCTTTGCTGCTAACGATTATCCTACCGCCTTTAATAACAGCATTCGCCCAAACAAACTTTCTGTCTTCGCCTGCAATGGCAAAGTGCTTTAACACTCCTTCCTTGCTGGTGAGCCCACTGCCTGTTTCCGTAAATGTCAGGATGATTTTATCACCTTCTATCTTCATCTCTTTATAAACAGGTCCCGAACTTACCAACTTTTCCCCATAAGCAACCTTACGAGCCCCCAAGAATAACCTGTGCGCTACAGCTTTCTTATTCAACGGGTGAATATCATTCCATTCTCCCACATCATAAGTTACCGCCAATGTAGTATGAGGCACATTCATAGCAATTTGCAACTGTGCTTCCCGGAGCCTTGCCCAACCACCATCCGAAGGCTGCATCTGCTTCTTCATAAAGTTAGGTAACTGAACCAATAAAAAAGGCATCTCCGGCATTTCCCAAAGTTCCCTCCAGTTAGTAATCAATGATTCCAACAATGTGGCATATCCTTGCGGATGTCCAGCGTTAGTTTCGCCCTGATACCAAATTGTTCCCTTGATTTTATAATCTTTAATCGGATAAATCATTCCATTATAAAGTCCCGACCCCGCAGACTTTAAGTTAGCCAGTCGTTTAACATACTTCCCTGCTTCATTCAGGTTCATGCCGACTCTATACTTCCAAGTACCGACCAAATTTATTTCCGCCTCATCGCCGACTATCTTATATGGTTTCTCTTCCACAAAACCACCGTTAGCCGAATTAGCCGTCAGTTTCACTGTTATATTATTCCTCCCTTCACGCAAAACGCCTGCCGGAATGTTATATTTGCGCGGTGGATACATATACGCTGTGGAACCGACAAAACATCCATTCACAAAAACAGAGTCGCTGTCTATAAGTGTCCCCATATACAACTTCGCATGCCTACCGACCATAGAAGCAGGGACCTCAAAGTCTTTTCTGTACCACACCACACCGTTTACATCCATTCCGTTTGTTCTCCAATTACCCGGAACCTGTATCGTCGACCAATCAGAATCATCAACATCGGTTGCCATCCATTTACCGGCTCCCTTATCTCTCCTGACTAATCGCAAACTATCCAATGCCTCTCTGTCAATGAGCAATTGTGGAAATTCTTTCAGATGTTCCTGGCTAATCCAACTTTCTATGGCGGAACCTCCAAGGCTAGAAACAAGCATCCCCACAGGAACTCTATATTTTTGATACGCTTCCTGCGCAAAGAAATAGGCTAATGCAGTCCAGTTCATCACTTCAGAAGCAATAGCCGAATGCCATACAGCGTTACCGGCAATCGTTTCCTTTAAATCTTCTACTGAGTTTTGAGTAGGTACTTTATAATGACGGATCATATGGTTATTCGACACATTAATCTCGGGAAACATATCTGTCAGGCGCGAAATAGGCGTCTCCTGATTTGATTGCCCGGAACATAGCCAAACATCTCCCACCAAAATATCACGAATAATGAGCTCGTTCACTTCCATCACAAAAGGACCTCCCGCCTTTTGAGGAGGCAACATTACCGACCATTCACCTTTCTGATTCGCCTCCGTATCATAATGCTTGCCTTGAAAACGTACAGTGACCTTCTCACCGGAATCCGTCCACCCCCAGATTTTCAATTCCGTATCACGTTGCAACACCATTTTGTCACTGACTAATCGAGGAAGCCGTATAACAGCAGAAAGAGGTTGCGCAATCAATGTGACTGCCAACACCATCAATAGTATGAATGCATTTTTTACAGTAATCATAATTATCATAATGTGTTTTATCAGTTATGTAAGACACCCGTTTAATACTTCCACTTTTCAAACAGATATTGCAAAAGTACGTTGCTCTCGCACAAAAAGCAAAAAAATTCCTTCCCCAATAAGCCGTATGTAACATACATCATAGTATTGGTTACACAAACACAGGAAGAGGCAACCTACGGACAAAAAATCGGATACATATTTTATCTTTCGTAACAAATAAATAATCTATCTTTGCAACAAATACATCCAACCGATTTGAACAAAGGCTTTCGAATCATGAGAAACCCATATTAATTCCTATACAAATACTATAATATGAATAGAAACACACTCTTCCTGTTACTCCTGTTAACTAGCAATTTAGTTTCAGGACAAGATTTGAAACTTTGGTACAGCCAACCGGCAAAGAACTGGTCGGAAGCTCTTCCTATCGGCAATTCCCGCCTTGGGGCGATGGTATATGGAGGAACCGAGCGTGAAGAACTGCAACTGAATGAAGAAACTTTTTGGGCAGGCTCTCCTTATAACAATAATAACCCGAATGCAGTACATGTCCTGCCTATTGTGCGCAAACTGATATTTGAAGGAAGAAACAAGGAAGCACAAAGGCTCATTGATGCCAACTTTCTAACCCGGCAACACGGAATGAGCTATCTGACATTGGGAAATCTATACCTGGAGTTCCCCGGACATAAGGATGCCGACGACTTCTACCGCGACTTGAATCTGGAAAATGCAACAACTACTACCCGCTATCAAGTGAATGGTATAAACTACACCCGCACTACTTTCGCCTCATTCACGGATAATGTCATCATCATGCACATCAAGGCGAGTCAACCTAATGCACTAAATTTCAATGTGTCATACAACTGTCCGCTGAAAAATGAGGTCAATGTTCAAAATGACAAACTGATTATCACCTGTCAAGGAAAAGAACAGGAAGGCATGAAAGCCGCGCTACGGGCAGAGTGTCAAGTACAAGTAAAAACAGATGGCATTATCCACCCGGCAGGCAATATTCTTCAGATAAACGGTGGTACAGAAGCAACTCTTTACATATCGGCGGCAACAAACTATGTAAATTACCAGAATGTGAGCGCAGATGAATCCCGACGGACTACTGATTATTTGGAAGAAGCAATACTTATTCCTTATGAAAAAGCTCTTAAAGAGCATATCGCCTTCTATAAAAAACAATTCGACCGTGTCCAACTTCATTTGCCGTCAAGTGAAGCATCTCAAATAGAAACTCCCCGACGAATTGAAAACTTCGGGCAAGGCAATGACATGGCAATGGCAGCCTTGCTTTTCCAATACGGACGTTACTTGCTGATTTCTTCTTCACAACCGGGAGGACAACCTGCCAATTTGCAAGGTATATGGAATAACAGTACTCATGCACCCTGGGATAGCAAATACACCATCAATATCAATACAGAAATGAACTATTGGCCGGCAGAAGTCACTAATTTAAGTGAAACACATAGTCCGCTATTCTCTATGTTGAAAGATTTATCTGCCACAGGAGCAGAAACAGCCCGAACCATGTATGATTGTAGGGGATGGATGGCGCATCATAATACTGATTTATGGCGAATTTGCGGAGTTGTAGACTTTGCTGCAGCCGGCATGTGGCCTAGTGGGGGAGCCTGGTTAGCACAACATATCTGGCAACATTACCTCTTTACAGGAAATAAAGAGTTCCTGAAAGAGTACTATCCCATCCTGAAAGGAACAGCGCAGTTCTACATGGATTTCTTGGTAGAACATCCAGTGTATAAATGGTTGGTAGTGTCGCCTTCTGTGTCGCCGGAACACGGACCTATCACGGCCGGTTGCACCATGGATAACCAGATTGCCTTTGATGCACTGCATAATACCTTATTGGCTTCATACATCGCAGGTGAAGCCCCCTCTTTCCAAGATTCTCTCAAACAAACACTAGAGAAGTTGCCACCTATGCAAATAGGAAAACATAACCAACTACAAGAATGGCTTGAAGATATTGACAATCCCAAGGACGAGCACCGTCATATTTCACATTTGTACGGGCTATATCCGAGTAATCAAATTTCTCCATACTCGAATCCCGAGTTATTTCAGGCAGCAAGAAACACATTGCTGCAACGCGGTGATAAGGCTACCGGTTGGAGTATCGGCTGGAAAGTCAATTTCTGGGCACGTATGCTGGATGGAAACCATGCCTTCCAAATCATCAAAAATATGATTCAACTATTGCCCAACGATAACTTGGCTAAAGAATATCCGAACGGGCGTACCTATCCCAATATGCTGGATGCCCATCCGCCTTTCCAGATTGACGGTAATTTCGGTTATACAGCCGGAGTAGCGGAAATGTTGCTCCAAAGTCATGACGGTGCCGTACATTTATTGCCAGCATTGCCTGATGCATGGGAAGAAGGAAGTGTGAAGGGGCTGGTGGCACGTGGAAACTTTACTGTCGATATGGACTGGAAAAACAATGTGTTAAATAAAGCGATCATCCGATCGAATATAGGCGGTACACTCCGCATCCGGTCTTATGTCCCACTGAAAGGGAAAGGCTTAAAACAAGTAAACGGGAAAGAGTGCTCAAATAGATTATTCGCCACTACTCCTATCAAGCAACCTCTTATAGCCAAAGGGGTAAGTGCGCAATCTCCCAAACTGCAGAAAGTTTATGAATATGACATCGAAACAAAAGCGGGTAAAACCTATATTGTAAATGCAATCGAAGGAAAACAATAATACATAAGGAGAGGTAAATCTTTTCTCATGTTACATTATTTACAAACGATGTTACAACATCCGATTGTACTCCCGGAGCCTAATGAAAATATTCATTTTTTATTAGGTTATATTTAGGTTTTTAGTTTTCTTTGTACTACCAACAACGATCTATAGACTATGAGAAATGTATTGACTTTTCTATTATTATTGTTTTCTTTGTTATGCAACGGGCAATCTCCTAAGTTATTCACTACTGACAAAGAGCTCTCCAGTAGTCTGATTAATCAAATATATCAAGACCGGAACGGTTTCATTTGGATTGCAACAGAAGATGGTCTGAATCGTTATGACGGTGCTAAATTTACCATATACAAACATGAACCCAATAATGAACATTCGTTAGCCCACAATTTTGTTCGTACTGTTTTTGAAGACAGCAAAGGTCATTTGCTCATCGGCACATATATAGGAATTCAAATGTATGATCCGGCCACAGACAATTTTACTCCACTTGCCAAATTGGAAGATACCGGAGAAACGCTTGAAAGCAACATTAATTCTTTCATCGAGCGAAAAAACGGAGAGATATGGGTATCCGGAAATGTGTTGTGCAAGCTGGACATCAAAGACCATCTGTTGACTGTCCGGAAAGTCGATATTGCAGTCACTTCACCCGGAAGCCTGTTTGAAGATAAAAAACAAAATGTATGGATGGCAAAAGGGGAAGAAGGAGTATATCAACTCACTCCCGACAATCAGCTTACGTTACACTTGTCTAAAGACAACGGATACGTCAAAAGTATATGTGAGGATCAACGAGGCAACATTTATGTTGGAAGTATACGAAAAGGACTATTCATTTACGATAAAGAACGTAAAACCTTTGTTCCGGTCGATTTGAAAAAGAAAGGAGAACTTCCTGTTTGTTTCCTTTATTCCGGGATACCCAATGAATTGTATATCGGCACTGACGGCAAGGGAGTAGTCATTTATAATATCCGAACACACGAAATCTCCGAATACAAGTTTGACAATAATTATTTCGATTCGGGGAACTCGAAAATACACTCCATCCTAAAGGACAATTCGGGGAACTTATGGTTAGCAGTTTACCAGAAAGGAGTTATATTAATTCCAGCCCGCACCAACAGCTTTAAGTATATCGGACATAAATCAACAGATAAAAATTGCATAGGCTCCTGTTGCATTACTTCGTTCTGCAAAGATAATAACGGGACTCTATGGGTAGGAACGGATAACGACGGTATTTATGCCCTTACAGAAAAATTAGAGCCGGCAAAACATTTCTCACACACCACCCATCCTCATTCAGTTCCCTCAACTGTTATTAAATTGTATGAAGACTCCGAACACAATATGTGGATTGGCTCCTTTATCAACGGTATGGGAAAACTGAACAAACAGACAGGATTATGCGATTACCAGTACAAACTGGTAGATAAGAACAACAACTATATACAACGTGTATATGATTTCGCAGAAGATAAAAACAAGCGTCTCTGGATTGCGACAATGGGATTCGGTTTGTTCTACTATGACCTGAAAACGAAAGAATTTACATCCGTACAATCTCAGACATCTCTAATCAACGAATGGATAGGTTGTCTGCACTATTCCGATGATAATAAACTGTATGTCGGAACTTATGACGGCGTCAACTGTATAGACCTTGACAGTCCTGATTTTCAAAGTCATAAGATACTCTCACAAAATGTTATTTATTCAATCTTTGAAGATGCCGACGGAGTTGTCTGGTTGGGCAGTTCCGAAGGATTATCCGGTTGGAATAAAAAAACGAAAGAACTAACCACTTATACTACTGCAGACGGATTGCCCAGTAATACAATATATGCCATACAAGGAGATGGAAAAGATTTTCTTTGGATAAGCACCAATGCTGGAATTTCCCAATTCCAAAAGAAAAACGACAAATTTATCAATTATTATGTCAGCGACGGATTACAGGGAAATGAGTTCTACAAGAATGCCTCCTTCAAAGATAAACAAGGTATTATCTGGTTTGGCGGAATGAATGGTATCACCTATTTCAATCCGCAAGACATTATCAATCCGGCAAAAACATGGAATATCCGGATTACCGACTTTTTCCTGCATAACAATCCGGTTAGAAAAGGAATGAAATCCGGTATTCACAATATTATCAACTGCCCTGTATTCAACGCAAAAGAGTTTTATCTATCCCATAAAGACAATGTGTTCAGTATCGAGTTTGCCACTCTGGAATTAAATGCCCCCGAACACATCAACTACCTTTATTCTATCAACGATGAAAAATGGATTAGCTTGCCCAAAGGTGTAAACCGTATCTCATTCAGCAATCTGAAACCCGGTACCTATAACTTTAAAATCAGAGCAAAAGACAACACTGTGTATTCAAATATAAAAGAAATTACCATCTTTATATCTCCTGCATGGTATGCTTCATGGTGGGCCAAAGTTATCTACTCCTTATTATTACTGACCATTATATTTATCATTATTCTTCAGATCAGACATCGGTACAGAATGCATCAGGAAATGCTGCAACATATCCATGCCGAACAAATCAATGAAGCAAAATTGCAGTTCTTTATCAACATCTCTCATGAGATACGCACTCCGATGTCTCTAATCATCAGTCCTCTACAGAAACTGATTAAGAATGAGGAGAACAATGAACGCCTGAAAATATATCATATTATCTACAGAAATGCAGAACGTATTCTGAATCTTGTCAATCAACTAATGGATATTCGGAAAATTGATAAAGGACAAATGTTCCTGATGTTCCGGGAGACCAATATTATTCCTTTTATTGAGGATTTATGTACAACTTTCGGTCAACAGGCAAATACAAAAAATATCCGGCTACAACTTCACAGTACGCTCCGGGAACTGAATGTATGGGTAGACACAGGTAATTTTGATAAGATTATCCTGAATATTCTGTCTAATGCCTTCAAGTTTACTCCTGAAAAAGGAAACATAGATATTACCATCCGTACGGGAGAAGATAATACACTGCCCGATCCCTTGAAACAATATGCCGAAATAATTATCGCGGATACCGGAACAGGCATCGATGAACAGGAAAAAGAACATATCTTCGAACGTTTCTATCAGATCCGTAACAGCCAACAGAATCCGAAAGGCGGAACAGGAATAGGATTACATCTTACTCGTTCATTAGTGGAATTACATCATGGAATTATCTATGTAGAAAATAATAAAGAACAACCGGGTTGCCGTTTTATTATCCGGCTGCCGTTGGGTAACAAGCATCTACGACCTGAAGAAGTTGACAACAATGAGCAAAAGGTAACAGTAGCCGTACCAACTGTTCCTGTCATCTCTCCCATTATAGAAAATGAGGAAGAAAAGAAAGTCAGGGTAAAAACTAAATATCGCGTATTAATTGTAGAAGACGACGAAGAAATCCGAAATTATATAGCGAAGGAGTTTGGGGACAAATTTCATATCATGGAAAGCCGTAATGGTAAAGAAGCATTAGAGCAAATATTTAAAAAGACTCCGGATTTAGTCATTAGTGACATCATGATGCCCGAAATGGACGGACTTACCTTATGCCGGAAGATCAAGCAGAATGTAAATCTCAATCATATCCCAGTCATTTTGCTTACTGCGAAAACGAGGGAAGAAGACAACCTTGAAGGTCTGAATACAGGAGCCGACGCCTATATCATGAAGCCATTCAATATCGAAATTCTGCAAAAGACGGTAGAAAATCTGATTAATACACGGCAGCAGTTACGCAAAGTATTTACAGGCCAGCAAAATCTGGAGAACAAGGTTCAGAAACTGGAAGTGAAATCACCCGATGAGAAATTGATGGAACGTATTATGAAAGTGATCAATGAAAACATCGGTAACCCTAACTTGACAATAGAGACAATCACCACCGAAGTAGGTATCAGCCGCGTACATCTTCACAGGAAACTCAAGGAGCTCACCAACCAGACAACCCGTGACTTTATACGTAATATACGTTTAAAAGAAGCCGCTCGTTTATTGTCCGAAAAACAGCATACCATATCCGAAATAGCCATGTTAACAGGATTCACTGATCCTAATAATTTCTCGACAACATTCAAAGAATTATATGGAATGCCGCCTTCAATGTATATGAAAGAGCAGTTGAGTAAAAAAGAAGAGTAACCCAACTGCTCTCTAGCATGTTTATCTATTAAACTTGTACCAATCAAAGTTAAACAGTTTGCAGCCTTTACGTCCTTTGAATACAAAATAAATATCTTGTATTCCTGTGACCGGTTTTACAATATCAGCCTGCAATGTTTTCCAGCATTCCCAACCTCCCGTTGAAGGAATAGTCAGTTCCGCAATTAATGGTCCGCTTATACTGTCTGTACGTACTTCAAGTGTCCCGCCACGAAGGGCACTGGCAACGGTAGCAGTGAACCGTTTGGGGGATTTATTGCCGAAATCCACTTCACGTACCTTTATATAATCTCCATTATGAATTTCAGATATATATATACCGGTTTTCACATTTGGTTCGGACTTCACACCTTCAGAAAAAGCGATTGTTTCAGCTTCCACCCTTTCGTAAGGATTGAGCGTACCTACCGGTGACACCCCTTCCCGGGTAGCATTAATAATCGGGAAAGTGCCGTCAGCGTTATACTTAAATTGTTCCACCGCCGCACTTCGCCCGAAGCCTCCACCACCCGGCAGCTTACCCGTATGATAGAAGAAATAAGAATTGCTTTTATAGTCTATCACTCCACAATGGTTAGTAAACGAGCCCGTATCTTGTAAAGGCATGATTTCTCCCATATACTTCCACGGGCCAAGAGGTCCGTCACTCATGGAATAGGCAATATGTTCGGGTACACCTCCGGCAGCATAAAGAAGATAGTATTTTCCTTCCCGTTTATGAAGCCATGGACCTTCTGTATAAGTATCTTTATACTTAACACCTTTGACACGCTTTTCCGGATTGGGTGCACCAAAGCTCTCAACAGTCTGTTCCAGTTTGCCCACTTCACCTTTCAAAGAAATCATATCTTCATTCAATTCTGCATAATAGATATTCGGATTTCCCCAATACAGATAAGCACGACCGTCATCATCTATATATACGGTAGGATCTATATAATCCCAGCTCCCGTCATGAAGGGGTTTACCGATGGCATCCTTAAAAGGACCGACAGGCGTATCACCGACTGCCACACCAATCGCCATGGTATTGGTCAGTTTAGAGTGCAAACAGACATACCAATAAAATTTGCCATTACGCTCGATGCACTGTGCCGCCCAGGCACGGTCGTCCGCCCAAGCAAATGATTCAATAGCAAGAGGAGAACCATGGTCAGTCCAGTTCACCATATCTTTGGTAGAATACACGCGCCATTCCTGCATCCAGAAAAAATCAGCCTTATCTTCATCATGTCCCGTATAGACATACAATGTGCCATCATGCACCATAGGGGCAGGATCTGAAGTATAGCAAGTTTGTACAATCGGATTTTGCGCAGATAAATGATGTGGCAATATCCCTAAAAACAGCAATACTGCCGCAGTTTGTTTAAGTTTCATATTCATATTATTTAATGTTTAAACAGGTTTGGAAGAAACTCTTTCAGGCAACGTCTCCAAGTTAACCATTCATGTCCCGTACCTTTCGATTCATAATAATCGACTTTGATTCCCAATTCGCGGAGTGATTCTACCATTTTCTTTGTTCCCATTTGTTCTTCCGTACCACAACCAAGAAAGAAATAATTCACTCTTTTATTGAACCCGTCCGCATCGGAAAATACTCCGTTAAAACAAGTTTTCATATCCAATCCGAAAATTGCTCCGCTAAAACTCCCTATATAAGAGAACTTGTCCAGGTGGGGCAGTGTAGTATTGAAAGTCTGGTGTCCTCCCCACGACAATCCTGCCATTGCACGATGTTCGCGGTCGGTCTTGGTGCGGAACGTACGGTCTATCATAGGTATCAAGTCTTTCAGGATAACATCATAAAAAGTTGCGCCATACAGAGCCCGCTCTTCATTTATATCCTTTCCGGGACGCGGCCGGAACGGAGCTTCCACATCTCCGCTATCCATCACTACCAACATCGGCACGCACTTGCCGGATGCAATCAAATTATCCATAATATGATTCATACGTCCTTGTGTACTCCAGCCGGTTTCATCTTCTCCCATACCATGCTGCAAATATAGTACCGGATAACGCTTCTTCGGATGAGTTTCATACTCTGCCGGCGTATATACCATACACCGACGAAACTCTTTTTGTGTTTCCGAATAATACGTACAGGAACGAACTTGCCCGTGAGGTACTTGTTGAGGACGATAATAATTCCCCTCTTCACCTTCAGGGATTTCAATACCACTTGCCACACGGCAACAACCGAAGAACGTATAGCTGGAAGGATCTGTTACCGACACTCCGTCTGCTATCAGGAAATAATAATGGAATCCTACAGGTAAAGGGTCGGTCGTTGCCGTCCAGAGTCCTCCGGTATCTTTCCACATATCATACTTCTTTCCGCAACAATCCACTTGTAGCTTGCTAGCCTGCGGAGCATAGAAACGAAAATGAGCACGCCCCTCTTTATCCACCCGGGGATAGTCATATCCCGGAATATTAGTGGATGCCGGTTCGGTAGTAATTCCGGAGTTTGGTTCTTTCTCCAACAAAAAGAGTCGTTTCTCGGCATATCGCACTCCCAATTTTCTGTATCCTTCTGCCGTGAAATGCAAATTATCTTCTGCGGCAGGACAGCCCGAAGAAGGAATCACGTACGCAGTCGGAATCGCTTGCGGCAGCGTATTGATTATCTCATTCATGCTTGCACATCTGCCATTCTGGTCGGCATGCACCACTTCTCCCGCCAGTAAGGGAACATCCTTTGCCTGAAGATTCAAATCCCTCAACAGATTCTCATAGACTCTCTTTACTTTTTGAGGCCACTCTTTATCACCGGTATTAGACTCGCCTTGATGCAAGAGGATACCTTTAATCACACCGGCTTTCTGTGCTTCTACAGCCAATTCTTTTAGTCTACGGTAAGGATTATTACCATACGCTTTCGCGGTATTTTTCAGCCATTCCGGTTGAGAGGCAATATGCTCTTCGCAATTCTCCTCATCAAACAGTTCAATCCTGCAACCACCTACAGCTACATTGATGACACCTACCTTAATATTATCAGGCAGCCTTTCCACTAACGTACGTCCGAAATAATCGGCCGGTGTTAACCCTGTATGGCAACGTACCAACGGAGGAACAGCCTTATACCACTGTCCTTTGACACGTCCCAAAGACGGACAATCAACAGCCGCCATCATCAGAAAGCGTTCATTGACATTACACGTATCCTGGGCCTCGATCTTTGCATTCCCTTCCATATTGGATTGTCCCAGACAAAGATAAATATGGAAATTCGGGTCTTGTGCAAAGGCAAATATGCCTGCACATAATAAACAACATAAGACAATAATCTTCTTCATTTGCGTATCTATATCATAAATATTAATTAATGCGTAACCTTGCGATAAGGACTTTCCTGAAGATTCAATCGACTGACTTCATCACTACCACAATCAATTATAATTTTATGCAATACAATAGCAGGGCTTAACGGACGAATAATTAATGCATGTATTCCTTCTTTCAGATTAACATTGGAAAAATCCACCACCGACTCTATCAACCGCGCAGCACCGGCGGGATACATCTTCGTATAACAATTAGCCCAAGTCATCTCTGAATTGTAATTTACTATTTGTTCTTTACCACCATCCAAACTGATAGCATAACTATGTCCTCCTTTTATAAAAGGCAAAGTACTATCCAAGATTAATCTTACACGTATATTTTTCATCTCTGAATTAAGCTTCATGCGATATGTCAATGAAGCTCCTGTTACAGGTTGCGTATAGGGCATCAACGACAAACCAGAAAGAGTACGTCCCAAGTCAGGAATAACTGTCCACTCCGTCTTATTCCCTTGTGTACATTCTGCAAAGCGTTCCGCTTCCATTACTACCACCCCGCCTTTCTCCTTATACTCATATCCTCCCGGCTTATATGCAGAGACATCCACTCTTATGATTTCGGGCATTATATTTCCTCCTTTAGGCTCATCCCAGCTTGTATAACCGATGTGCGTCTGATCCATTAAATGATTCCATTTACCATCAGCTATATTGTTATTATAGTCATAGCAAAGTTCCGCATCATACCTGAAACAATACTCCACTCTATCTGCCCATTCATTGGCACGTGGATCGCCCGCAGATGCTAACTTATGATTCATAGCAACCGCATAATACATCTCATAAAGGTTTGCCATGGCCTGAACAGGAAAAAGAATGAGTTCTTTATATGTATCCTTCAATTCTTCCGGTAAAGTCATAAACTGACGATAGGCATGCGCCTCCAAAGCAAGAAATTCATCTGTTACAGCCTTAAATTCTCCACTGGAAAGATTATAAGTTTGGCTATCCAACATTTCTGCAGTTACGCGAGCAGCATATTTACAATACAGATTTAAGATGCGAGCGGCTTCTACTGCATAGTTATCCCCAAACTGTTGTTTACAGAAACTACAAGTATATTCCTGTAAATTATCAGCCGTAAGGTGTCCAGGATTCCATGCCATATTCAAGAAAAAATCAACAGGAAATTCATTCGGTTTCAAGTCACCCACATTTAGAATCCACATTTTATCCACACCATAAGAATAAGTCAAATATAATTGTTCCCACATATGCTGGATCTGTGTCATATTCAGCCATTGATAGGCACGTGGTGCTCCATGTAAATCTACATGATAATACATACCATATCCACCAAGATGCCGTTTATCCTTTAAATCTGGTAAACGACGTACATTCCCCCAATTATCATCACAAAGCAAAATCATGACATCATCAGGTATTTTCATTCCCTTATCATAATATTCCAGCACTTCACTATAAAGTGCCCACAATTGTGGAGTCTTACAAGCAGGTTTACCTGTTACATCTGCTATTATTTTACGCTGTCCTTTTACGATTTCCTCCAATAGATGCGTATCTGTATCGGGTCCCATCGGAGCATCACCGTCACCACGCATAGCGATAGTAATTACTTCTTCCTTTCCATTCATTCGCTTGATACCCTCACGGAAAAAACGTTCTACTCCCTCTTTATTCCTCTGATAGTTCCACTCACCATACAACTTACGATTACGGGCATATTCCTGGTGATTACGTGCCATCGGTTCGTGATGGGAAGTCCCGATTATAATCCCCATTTCATCAGCTAAAGGACTATTCATCGGATCATCTGCATAAAATGCTGCACTCCACATGGCCGGCCATAGAAAATTAGCTTTCAAACGGAGGAGAAGTTCGTAGACATGCACATACATCTTACTGTTAAATCCTCCGAACTTTTCAGTTGTCCAACCTCCCATACAAGGCCATTCATCATTAATGAAAATGCCACGGTATTTTACAGCCGGTTCACCATCAGTATAAACACCTTCTTTAATATAAACAGCCTGATGCCTTACCGGCGGAACATCAAGCCACCAGTACCAAGGGGAAATACCTATTTGTTTTGATAATTCATAAATACCATAAATCGTTCCACGCTTATCACTTCCAGCAATCAGCAACACATCTCCCTGTAAACCTTCCAAAGGAGCATGAAGAATGGTGATTATATATTTTTCATTCTTACCTCTCAATTCTTTACCATCCAGTTTTCCTGTTTTTACTAATTGACGTATAAGTGGGCTTTTGTCAAACGAACCTATGATAATACGCACTTCTTTTCCCGCAATATTCGATAATTCGGGTTTTACAGTAGTCACTTTTTCAAAATCCGTTTGTAAATTACGCACCGCTAACAGCACCCCACGATGTTCTGCATCATCACACCAAATAGAGAACGATCTGTTTTGTGGTGTAACCAAAGGTAACTTGGCATCCGCTGATATAAAAGTGACAAATGGTTCCGCAGCATTCAAAACAGATACACATAAGAATAGAAATATAATTATTATCCGACTCAAAAACATGTTCTTCATTATTTTCTAGTTACATACTGTCCTAAAAACAATTATCCGCAAGATACTACTTGTAAAATGCGGATAATCGAATTTAAGAGAATTCTTATTTTCTTTCGATAACAATGTTGTCGAGATACAAGTCACCGGCAGCTGATGAATTGGCTTTCAATTCAAACGTATTTGCCCCTTTTCGTAAGGAAACCGACATTAAGGCTGTATTCCATACAGTATTGTCATTATCAGTTTGTGCAAACTCCGGAGTACCTACTTTGGTGTTGTTTATATACATATCTACGGTATTGACTGTAGCCGACGGAGCACGATAGCGAATACGGATTGTATATACACCATCTTCCAGTGCAGTAACAGCATCACGTACGGCAGCTGCAGAACTAGCACCAAAGTTTATATATCCCTGTGCTGTGTAGTTACGTATCGGCTCCGAATCTCCTTTTGTCACTCTCTTAGTCACATTCTTAAAATCAAAGCATTCAGCCTCATACTGATAAGCGCCCTGATAAATTTGTGGAGAAGCGGGAATCTGGATAGATGCTGCAGTAGATACAGTTAAACGATCGGTGGCTTTTCCTGAACAATTGACCGTCAAATCCAATGGTCCGTTATGAGTGACAGTCAGCGTATATACATCTTCTTTCCAATTCTCGGAAACTTGTGCAGTACCATTGGCTCTGGAAGATACAGAATGAGTTGGTTTGGATGTACATCCATATATCTTGATTACCTCCGTTTTGCTCGAACCACTAGGGTCATAGTTATTCATGTAGAAGGTGAGCTTATTGGCATATTCTTTTATAACACTTACAGTATATTTGGAGTAAGCCAATTCCATCTTGTCACATGTATTGTATTTAAACGGAATTGCAGCATTCCGTATTCCGGCAAGTCCGTTATAAACCACCCAACCATTTTCTATACGTCCAGCATAAAGTTCTCCTGTATACTCTTGTGGGAACCAACGGTTAAACTTTCCAACTTTAGTATTTACATCGCTCCAAGATCCTTCGAAAGTTGATTGGTTGATCTTATACTGGAATGAATTAGCTACATCGTCACACAATTCGAACGCAACAGGAATCGTAGGATAACGGCCCGTTTTCTTAAAGTAACAATGATTATCCCAAAGATTACCATCATCATCGCGAAGGTAAAGCCCTTCATGCAAATTCTTCGGGCTGCTGTATTTAGCATTATCATCACCGGAATAGACATCTTGAAGAATCACCACTTTCGTGCGGTCAATAACTTCTTTCCGGGAAGGAATACGAATTGTTTTATCAATAATCTTACGGAACATATCTATATTGATATTGACAAATTGCGGAAAACATTCCCAATTACGGCTCTGATAACCATCACCTACACTGACTGCATTCGTCTCCTTAAAACATTGCTGCCATATAAGTTCAGGTCCGTCGATAACAGTCTGACCTGTCAGCATTACATGCTCTATAATAGGCAGTGCACCGGCAGCCGGCGGGAAATCCTTATCGCCATTCTGTCCTTTCTCCTCTGTCCAGCCGCATTGGTCGAAACGGATACCGTACTGACCTGCAAAACCGGAGAGCCACGTGCCTAAGCAAATTCCTTCGACATTGAAGAAGCCACTTTGCGTGGTGTATTTCTCACACATAATGAAATTTTCAGAGTACAACTTGGCAGTTTGGGCAAAATCAGAATTACGCTTCACAAGAGCAATAGGATTAATATTAGCCGACCAAGTATTACCACAGAAACTAACTACCAAATATCCTCCATATTTATGAGTAAGTTTCAAAAGTTGATTCCAGTGAGCCACTCGTTGTAACCACGATACAGAGAACTGGTCATCATACCCCCAAAACTGCTCACAATAATTGAAACCAAGAAAGTTGGGATATTCTCTGAAAAACTCATCATATACCCGAACCTTATCGTCACTTTCAAATTGACTATATAAGCTGACATCCTTAAAATGACTAAAACCGCCGCTTGAAGGCTGCACCATCGCCCACACATTATTTTCAGCACACGTCCTCAACCACGACTTTGCTATCTCATAACCATACTCGCTTACATTATAGATCCCAGTAGCCTCATCATGGCTTACAGACAACGAGATATTAAAAATGGTAAACGGACGAATATCTGCAGGGATAAGGTCTATGATTTTCTGAGGATCGGCATAATTCCATGAATCGATATGAACAAACCATGCCGGTTGTTCAGGAGAAATAGGACGGCGTAACGCCCCCGTTACCGGAGGAATTTCGGGATTGTCTCCTTTAAAAAGATTCAGTTCGATGACAGGTGTCCGGTCGGTAAAAGTGAAACTGACAGATTCGTCACCAATAGTACTCACTTGTTTAAACTGACTGGTAAGTTTGCCGCTCACCGCCTTGTCAAGGGTACGAGACTTAGCTCCGTATTTTACAGTCCAATAGCCGTCAGTGTTGATATCCACTATCGGTGCAACTGTATTGTTTTCATCCAACACCTTGACTTTTTCATCATTCTCAAACGTTAGCCAGGCATCATCAAGAGTCCAATAATATTCATCATGTTCTACTTTGGCACCTACTTTTGGAGAATAGACTACATCCTCTCCTCCGCCTTCCAATGCTGCTATCTGAGCATACATACTGAAGCTTGTACCATCCGACAACTCAATCGTATAACTCGCACCATTATTCACCGGATTGTATGTCTTTACAGCCAGGTCCTGTTGTTTGGCCTCAATAAGCTTACGTAATGCCTTGACATTAGTATTAATATTCTCGACAGCCGTACCGGGTTTCGGTACGGAAGGAGCGTCAGGATCAATGACATCGTCATCTTTACAGGAACCAAGAATACATGCACAGCATACTATTCCGAGAAAAAGTAGGTATGATAGCTTACTTTTCGTATTTAACAAATTCATCATATTCCAACTAGTTATTATTATCATTTAAATGTCAATCTGACTGAAGTTATACTGTTAGCAGATAACAACACCGTTATACCTTCAGCAGATTCCATCAAACCAGTATCGATCACTTCCATATTTTTTGTTTCGTTCGTTTCAACGGCACTTGCTTTTTTTATTCCTGCTAATGGTATTTCCAGCCATTGAGAAGCACCATTCAGATTCAATAATACGATGGTCACTTCACCGGTCTTTTCATCCCAATAGGCAGTAGCACATACTTCTTCATTATTTGTAACTGCCTTAATACGAGTTGTTTCTGTTGCATATTGAGCATAATGAGCCATAATATAACCATTCTTTGTGATTTCTCCTTCACTCGTCGGACTCCGTTTGTCCGTATCGCCCATCAAACCATAAAAGCGCTTCAAATACCAATATATATAAGCACTGCAATACCCCTCCATACACATGTGAATCTCTTTACCAAGATGATTGAGACTGTATTGCCATTTCAGGAATTCCCATTTCGAAGAATCATCAGAATTCTCACCGTCATTAAAAAGATGTTCTGTCATCCACCATGTCTTTCCTTGAATACGTGAATACACACCACAGATGTAATCGTGGCGGTTCTTAACATATCCGCTACTCAAATCTGTAAACCCTTGATAGAGATGTCCGGCTAGAATATCCGTTTGAGCAAATGCTTCGGCGTTGTTGATAATAGGATCAGTATATTCAGGCTGCATACCACAGGCTTCCGGTGACATCAGTTTCACTCCTGTTTCCCGTATCCTTGCTCCGTATTGTTTTACAAAATCCACTACTTCAGAAGGAGTCCAGTACGTAAATTCCATATCCGGTTCGTTCTGGACAGAAATCGCATAGAGGTTCACCCCTTTTTCCTTCATAAATGTAACATAACGGATAAGATGGTTTGCATACGCTTCATAGTTTTCTTTTTTAAGGTGTTTCATTTCCTTTCCATTCACCGTGATTTTATCTGCAAGCGCATCTGTACAATCCCATGGACATGCAAAGATAATTGCTCCGTTAGCTTGTGCTGCCTTTGCTGCTTCTACATCTGCACTCCAATCTGATTCGTTGGGATAAATCATCAAGCGAAGGATAGAATATCCCAATCCGCCGGCACCATACATTTTATCTAATTGTGGTGCAGAAATAAGATTGTCACCACACCAGATCTTCGGATTATACATGCCGCCAAATCCTACAATCGGCTGATATTTCACCATAGGATCAACAGTTAGTGTAACCGACTTGAATGGCGGTTCTTGTTCTACCAACAAATCAACAGTTGTTTCATTAGTTTTATCGAACAAGTGGATGGTTTGCGTACGCTTTTTCATCGTACTGTTCGCCCCACAAGATACACGAACCTTCGTATACTGTTTTTCCCCACTACTATTCCCACCTGATGTAGGAGTAACGCTTTTTACGATCTCTCCTTCACCGATAGTTATCTCCCAAGAAGTCTTCGCCCATTCCACCACAACATCCGTCTGACTTTCCCCAGTACTCACAGTAATGGATTTTTTAAGAAAGAGCGCATACGCGCCCTTTCCTTCATCCATTTCTTTTTTTTCATCTTCCCCTCCCGAACAAGCCCCCAAGAGGATATTCGCAAGAAAGAGCCAAAATAAAAATGTAATATTCTTCATATATAAATAGTCCTTTTAATCCAGAGGAGAGGATTATTTCAATCCGTCCACTATACCTTCATACATTTCATTACGGTTATAGTCCGATGTCCAAGGACACAGTTTATAACCAGTATTGGTCTCTGTAATACCCGATATAGAGATTCCGTATTGCTTGTCTGCAGGAATAAGTCTTCGATACTCCTGCATGATAAAAGCCATATAAGAAGCAGCGGCAGCTCTATCTTCTTCTGTTAATTTATTAATCGCAATAAAGTTACCATCCAGTTCTTCAACCATCATGCTAAGATCGGATACCCGTATCAGTTTACCAGTCTTACCTAGTTTATCAAACAGATTGGTGATCATCGCTTTATTGCCTTCCTGGAAAACAACATCTTTGGAATAAATTGCATTGAGAAGAATATTGTACCCGTCAATTTTGGTAACGTTGTCTGCTTCCCAAGCATTAACTAAAGATATGAGCTCATCAGCCATATTCCCCATTTCATCATATTGACCAAATGTGTTGCTGACAAAAAGCTCAAGATCTACATTGGCATTCTTCACTGTATCACGGGCAATCTTCACGGCGGTACGTGCATAGTCTACTTCACCCAAATATTCACCCCAGTTAAATGTATTATCATTAACAGTCTTATCCAAAGGATTACCAATTATATTCCAAGCTTTTACACTCTTCGTTTCATTCACACCTGCATACACCATACCACCAATCCATTTTTCCATTTCTTTAGTGAAGATTTCCTTTTTCTCTTCTGGAGTCTTTTCGATATGTTGCGGCTTGGCTTCCCATGTAAAAATCAAATTATCGATGTATGCTGTCCAGTTGCCAGAACTGGAACCGATCGCAAATGTTATTTCATTGAGGTCTTTCATTGCATTGGGTATCTCAATTGTAGTAGCTGGAACCGCTTCACCCAAAGCAGTGTAAGTACCTTCTTTCACAAAGGTCACAAATACGCCATCACGTTTCCAAGTATCATTCTCTGCGTAACCGTAAGCAGCTGCATTTTGATTGAGATTTAATAACTGACCATTAATTTTCACGTACATTCCATAACCATACATCCCTTTTAAAAGGCGCATATCCATTGACATGCCAGTATAATCTCCAAGAGTCTTGCCTTCAGCTAACTTAACTGTAAATTCCGGGAAGTAATGTGAAGCCTGATCTATGTAAAGTACATGACCAGTCTCTCCAGCTGGATCTTCTACTACAGTAGCTGTACCGCTATTGGGAGCACCAGCTCCAGCAACCATAGGATACACTGTATTCAGATTATCCCCTTCAAAATTGATAACCGTAGTACCTTTTCCGGATACTTCATAGTCCATAGAAATATTATCCAGATAAAATTGTGCACTAGTGGATGCAGAACCTATCGCTAAATCAAATTCTGTCAGACTTCCAAAACTTTCAGGTACTACCAATCCGGGAGCAGTAGCATCTTTCAGATTAATTGTTCCTTCACGTTTCCATTTGTCACCTCCGTCACAGAAATCATTTCCATTTTTTCCTACATTAAACTCCGTTCCATTGATCAAGACTCGTAAACCTTGTCCCCAAATCCCATCAGTTCCTACAAAACGCAAATCTATATTCAATCTAACGTAATCTCCGAGTTTTCTTCCTGCAGGCAAAACTATGTGAAATTTAGGATAGGAATAAGCAGCTTTCACATCATTTGTTCCCACATGTAAAACATGACCGCTTTCACCGGCAGGGTCTTCCTCAACTATAGCCGAGCTATTACCTGTCATCGGATAAGTCGTACCAATAGCATCATTTTCGAAATTAAATAATTTCGTTGTTCCTTTCTGAACTTCCACCGGAATATCTATCGGCTCGATAAGCTTATTATAATATGCGGCACGCTGTCCTTGGTTTGAACAAAGTACCCCTCCATAAAGAGTCACGCCAGCCTCCGCTGCTACATCGGCAGCCGTTTGCATGCCACCAAGATTGTAAGTACCGTCCTCCTTTAGTGTATTTAGCGGATCGTAAGAACCGTTCATATCCACTGCATCAAAATTGGTAAACACTGTACTGAATGCAATTTCTTTCTTTACAAATTCGCTTCCCGGTACATTTACAGCTAACTGAAAAGGTGTGCCACTACGGTCAATATACGACTTCAGCAGGTCAAATTGAGCTAAATATTCGTTAATAGCTGCATTCTGTGGTTTCTCTACTTGAAGCTGGCAATTATATTCGTCTGTACACGACATTATCGACGCAGCGATCAGTGTAAAAGCAATTATCTTGTTATTGATGTATTTCATATACTCTTGATTTTAACGTTCATATCAAAACATCATTTTCTCACTACTTCGAGTGACTTGCCACCATACACATTACGTGTACGTAACACCAAAGTGTCTTTTGTTGCAAGCTGAATGTTATTGTCTGTCAAATTGACTGTATAGTCAAGATAAATGGCATTCCTGTCTTTTCCACCAAGACTATTTTTCTCACCTTTGCTGACAAACTTGCCACTACCGCTTACCACTACATTCTGCGAACCAGAGTGTACAGTGCACGAACCATCTTCTGCAAATGACAAACGAACAGTATAGCTAATATCCTTACCACTTTCATCTTTGGTTTTCAGTGTCAAAAGATTGTCTTTCATACTTTTAGTAGAAATATTCACAACTTCATCATTTTCCACAAACTGTTCATGGCGAATAATATCTTTTGATGTGCCTGCTACAGTAGCATGATCAATGCCACGACGCAAGTACTCTCCGTGCCAGGGATTCACATACTTCACTGCATACAAGACAAAGTTCTGCGGCAATATGCTCCAATCACCGGCATTAGTTAACACCGGATTTTCAACAACCGGCTTCCCTTGCAAAATAGAGTCCGCCCCCTGAACATTAGTCATCAACAAAGGAATGACATAATTCTCACTGATCGATTTTTCATCAGCAAAAAAATCATCCGTCAACTGCACTTCTACTCCCGCCATTATTTGCCCTTTAGGAATCGCAATTCGATCGGAAGCCAACGTGTAATAAGAAGCCGGCATAGGGACAAGAGGCTGATCTGTATCTTTAAAATAAAGATTGTCACACAAGGACTCATCCACTTTAAAGTTTATCACCACATTGTTTCTATTAGTATATCCTCCACCCCAAGCAGCTTTTATTACCATTTTATGCTGATTGTCAAGAGTATTATCCACAAATTCACTCTCACCAAGCTCAATGGTACGAAGTCCGTATTGGTTGGCAAAATATACTGTCTGGTAATCGAAATCAGGAAATTCATTGTCACTACTTTCGCATGACGTCCAAGTAAGGATCAATAAAACCAGTCCGATATATGCTAAGTTCTTTTTCATAACGTACTTTTAATTAAATATAATTCTATAATTATTTCCACCCTCTATTTTGTACAAGGTTGCTGAACTTGAGTATTTCAGAATTTGGAATCGGGCAATAATACATGTAATCTTCATAATTACGTTCTTCGACAACGAATTCATTAAAAGAATGTCCATCTCTGTCCCAGTCGATACCACGTACCGGCTCGTTCAAGTTTTCTTTCCAACGACGTATATCCCAGAAACGGAAACCTTCAAAACAGAGTTCCAGACGACGTTCATTACGGATAAGATTAGCCATTTTGTCTCTATCGCCCGCACATTGTTCCAGATAAGGATCAGAAGTACCGCCTATACCGGCACGCTTACGAATAGCCTTGATTACATCATAAGCCGAATAACCATTTCCATTATCTCCTTTAGGTCCCCACGCTTCATTAGCCGCTTCAGCATAAGCCAAATACATCTCTGTATAACGAATACGTGGAATATAATGCTGCTGATTCGTAACCGATCCGAGCGCACGATTTACATCCATACGCAGTCTTTTCTTCATATAATAACCGGTACGTGTAGATCTCTGCTCTTTCACATCTATACCGTCATCAGTGCCCGATTTACGCCCTGTATATATAGGTACATCGCCTACTCCAGCTATACTTCCGTTATAGATAATATATTTTGCCAAACGAGGATCACGTCCATTATAAGGATTATTCTTATCATAGTTACTGTTAACAATGTCCGAGATAGGATACCCATTAGCCATAGGGAACGCATCAACAAGGTTTTGTGACGGATTCATATTGCCACTACCATTCAAAGAAGGCGGAAAGTTATTTGCCTCCTGTGAATTGGCAGCCTCACTATTACTAACATTTTCACGCCAAATAATCTCTTTAGGATTAATGCCTTTTTGCAAGTTCTCTACTACCTCTTTTGAATAATATTCCACTCCTTTATCATCCAATCCGCCCAATCCTCCATTGTAGTTGAGTACAGCGGCAGCCGCATTAGCAGCATCGGCCCATGAAGCAGGATTAGAGGCATCCTGAAAAGCCGGACTAGCAGCCAAAAGAGCTGTACGAACACGATAAGCACGTGCAATCAGACCATTGAATAACTGACGGGACTTCTCTCCCATTACAGTATTATATTTACCTTTATCCTGAGTAATACTCTGAAAATCGGCAGGTACCTCATTCACATCATTATACTCCCAAGGAAGTAATTCTTCGGCTTTTTCCAAGTCACTATATATCTGCTGTACACAATCAGCAAACGAAGCACGAGGTAAATTAAGGTCCGAGTTTATAGTAAGATACTCTGTCAAACGAGGTACACCGAGCAATTCTCCGTTTTCTCCAAATCCAGCATGTGCACGAAGCAAATAGTATAAAAACATACCGCGAAGTCCATAAGCTTCCCCCTTGGTACGACGAGCAAACAATTGTGCTTTCTCTGCATCATCCGACCACCTTACCTTATCCACATTTTCCAGGAAAAGATTGATATACTGGATAGAACTGAACGAATTGGTCCATTGATTGATAGGCGTCCATAGCCGGGAAGTCCAACCACCGGTAGCCATCGTGAGAAATGCATTGTTCTTCTGATTAATGACAGCATCATCTGTTGCATATTCACTATTATCATAGTATCCCGGAACGCAACGGTACACATTCACCAGGAAGCCTTGTGCATATTGAGCATCGTCGTACATCTGTTCCACATCCTTGAAGTTCTCGATGGCCGGCTCGAAAAGGTCATCGCAACTATTCAGCATCAAGGCAGCAGCTACCAAAAATATTATTTTCTTTTTCATATTATGTACTATCTTTTTTAGTTAGATTTAGAATGCGGCCTTAAAGCCTAGATAGAAATTCCGGTATTGGGGAGCCCCCAAACTCATCTCCATATACTCACGTTCTTTCGCTATTGTAAGTAAGTTGCTTCCACCACAATACAAACTAAGCCCACGTATAAAAGTTCCGTTGAAAGTATCTGTAGGAAAATCATAAGTAAGCTGCACATTACTCAAACGGAAAACATTATTCTTGTACATCCAGAAAGTAGAATTACGGAAGTTATTATCACCATTGCTGGTAGAAAGACGAGGATAAGTAGCTGTTTCTTTCGTTTCTTCAGTCCAACGTCCCATAACGATTTCTGAGAACTTGCTCGTACCTCTGTTCCAGTAATAAGAATTATTTTTAAAAGCCACCGCACCGGTTTGTCCCGATCCCATTGCAAAAAGAGTAAAGTTCTTGTATTTCAATGTCAAATTCAAACCAAAAGTAAATGGTGATGTAGACCACCCGCCTGCACCCAGATCAATCTGGTCATCACTATTGATTACACCATCACCATTGATATCCTTATACTTCAGGTCACCGGGACGAACTGTGCCGAATGTCTGCTTGGCATGTTTCTCGATATCAGCCTGATCTTGAAAGAAACCTTCGCAAACATATCCATAAGTTGCATCAAGTGCACGCCCCTGGCGCAACAAATAAGACTCATTCGCCACTTCATCACGAATAGAAGCTTTTGAAGAAAATACCATTCCATTAACCCCGAGAGTCACGTCGAAATCACCAATCTTTTTATTTGCACTTAGTGAAAAATCAAAACCAGTACGTTTGTCTTCATTATAATTGATCCAAGGTAAAAATGAAAGATCTGTGCCTAAATCGAAAAACGAAGGATAAATAGTAGAAGCACCTTGAGTTAGAAGTCCACTAGTCTTCTGAGTAAAATAGTTCGCATTAATTCTCAACAGTCTATTGAATAAAGTGGCGTCTATACCTACACGAACTTCCTCACGAGTGATAAAGTCAAGATTCGGATTGTCACCTCGTTTTGAACCGGTCGTATTACCACCCACCGTTCCGTCATACCATTGAAACCAACCGCCTTTGTCAGAAAAATAACCCTTATACATATAGTAATCAGAAATATCAAGATCCTGATGCAACTTGGCATAAGAAGCCGTAATCTTCAGATCGTCCACAAAGCCTACACTTTCCATAAACTTCTCTTTACTAAGTCTCCATCCCAAAGTGACCGATGGAGAAAAAGCGTTGCGATTTCCTTCCGGCAGCTTGGCTGAATGTACCAAAGCACCACTAAAGTCTGCATAATATTTATGATCGTAATTATAAGAAGCACGCAATCCCAGATTTACGTTGCTGGTACGATGATAATCACTACTCTCATGACCTTCATCAGCCGAACTTTGTGTCTGATATCCCCATCCCAACAAGGTTGCAGATACATTATGGAATGTCTTAAATGTACGGTTATAATCAAACTGTGCACTGAAAGTCATGGTCTGGTCGTAAGTCGATTTACCTACATATTCGTTAGTTGATTTTGTATCATCATTGAATTTGGTAAGTCCGATAATCATATCCTTACCATTCACATTAGACCATTTAGGCTCATAAATAGCATACTTTTCAGCATAAGCTTCTGAATAATAAGAAGTGTAATCTACGCTATAAGCAGTTTTGAAAGATAAACCCTTTAACAAGCCTCCAAGATCCGCCATCACAGCCACATCAAACATAAATCTACGTGCTTTTTCCTTCGTATATCCAGCAGCAAGCAATTCGGAAAACGGGTTTGTCGTGTCTGCCGAAGTACCTCCTAACAGATACTTACCGTCTATAAGATGATTGCTGTTGGTTATATATTCCTGTATATATGCAACATTAGGATCCATCATATCAATGGGTAATAATGGTGCAAACCAGTTGGGGCGCAATGTAGAAGCCGCTCCCCAAAAGTCACCACGGCCTTGATAACTATTGTCAAAGATAATAGCAGCATTAGTAGTTGCCTTAAGCCATGGAGCCAGTGTCATATCCACATTACCACGTACATTAAAACTCATATCATAAGCTTTCTTTGACTCACCGTATTTCAACAGGCTATTAGCATAATTCATACCGAAGTTCAAGTAATAATGAGTCTTTTCATTACCTCCATATACTTCACCCGTAACATCTGAATTAGTATAGAACTTTTTCAAATAATCTGAACTATAAAAGTCTATGTCCGGATAACGATAAGGATTAGTACCCATTGCTGTGTTATAAATAGTACCGGCATCATACCTTTCTGCTATACCGTCATTACGACAAGCTTCATTGTACATGGTCATATAACAATCTGCATCCAAGTACTTAGGATAAGCCTTCGGGACATTCACCCCTACATTGGCACGAACATCGATATGCATGGGTGAATCTTTGCCTCGCTTGGTAGTGATAAGAATTACTCCTTTCGCGGCACGGCTACCATAGAGTACCACAGCTGCCGCATCTTTCAGCATAGATATACTTTCCACTTCCGAAGCCTTTACACTTGATGCACTACGAGGCACACCGTCTACCAGTACCAACGGTCCTTGTCCCCAAAGGGATGATCCATTGTAACCACCGACAAAACTTTCAAGGCCCACAAGGCTATTATTGTTAGCAGTCTTCTTTGTCAGCTCTGACGTGTTGACAGTAGAAATGGCATGAGTCAAATCTTCCTGAGCAACTTTGCCGAAAGCCACATTCACTAAGCTGTCCTTGCTTTCCTCCTGTGCCTGCACACCTGTCATGCTAAGCAATGACATGGCAAAAACAGTACAGCCGATATATATAAACTTTCTATTCATATTTCGCGTCATTATTAGTTAATACGTCATGATTACCATCCCGGATTCTGGCCAAAGCCTTCATACAAGTAAACATCTGCTTTGGGTAATGGCAGCCAATAGTGTCTGTCGGTATACTTTCTCTCCACCAGTACCACTTCTTTCAAATTCATGATTTCATTCTCCTCCGGATGCTCTTTGTTATAGCTTGCGGTAGGTACACGGTCAAACTCAATCTTTGTCTTCAAGGTATAAGGACTCTTATCAAGAAGCATCCAACGACGGAGATCCATAAAGCGAAAGCCCTCAAAAGCAAGTTCTACGGCACGCTCGCGGCGAATCTCACCAAGAAAGTCTGTCGTATTTCCAGTAAATCGATCAAGTACGTGAGCCACACCGGCACGATCACGAATCTCATTGATAGCATCCTCAGCCGTCATATAGAAGCTAGAAGCTTTACTTTGCGGAGAGCCATAACCTACAGCCGTTGCCTCCGAGTACATCAGATAAACATCCGCTAAACGCATCAAACTTAAAACAGCGTAGTGAGCACCTCTGACGTTAGCATTATTCACTATTTTTAGACAGAGCTTACTATTCATATAACCTGTAAAACACCCTTTCTGTGGATCTTTCTCTTCACTGTCTGCTCCATTCGTATACAACTGGCAATATTGTCCGTTTCCAGTTTCTCCACACCATTCACCGTCAAATATGATGTCTTTATAAAAACGCGGATCACGATTTTTCCAAGGATACTTAGGATCATATCCTGATTCTGCATCGGCTTTTGTCATATCTTTGATCGGATAGCCATTAGCCATGCCAAAATAATTTACATAATTAGCAGTCGGATAACATTTAATACCAGCATTGATATGAGAACGCGGACGAAAATCCGTATTCATGTTATAGTTCCAACGACCATCATACTGCACTAAATTCTCGCGGAAGATAGCTTCTTTCACCCCGTTAAGCTTACCGCCGGAATTGTATACGACAAACAGGTCGTTATAATTTTCCATATCTGCTAATTCATAGCGTTTAGTATCCTCAACAATCTTCAAAGCTTCGCCAAAAGCTTCAGCTGCACGCTTACAACGTCCCGCATCATACTCTTTGTCACCTCCGGAAGCCCAGTTCATTAGCGGACTACCCGCCCAAAGCAATGTCTTCCCTTTATAGGCCAAGGCCATAATTTTATTAATACGAGTATCATTCAAACCAAGAGTAGCTCTACCAGCTGTGGTTTGATCCCAGTCAACGGGAAGCAAAGGAATAGCATGGTCAAAATCAGCCACACATTTTTCAGCACACTCTTGCCAGGTAAGTCTGGATAATGCAGGAGCAACATCCGGCGGTAATACTTGGTCAACATAAGGCATTCCACCCCACCATTCCATCAACATAAAATGAAACCATCCACGGAAAAAATAAAGTTGTCCTTCAATAAGATTACGTTCTTCTTCTGTAGCACTTACCAAATTACCAAGATTAGCTATACCAATGTTAGCCTTACGGATACCATACCAGCAAAGTTTCCACAGATTACCCTTATCACTGCGTTCCTGTGAATTAGCCTTTCCACCACGTATAGAAGAAGGATAAGAATAATAACAGGTAGTCCATCCCCAGAAATCACCATAGTCAATATTACGGGCAAAGAGGCGAAGCTCCTGTGGCTCCCAATAATCTTCCTCACCAAAATTAAAACTAGTATGATACTCACTGTTTGATACAACAGGTATACAGTTATAGAGTTCCTCGGTAAATCCCTGGAAATTCTTGAAATTCTTATATGGATCATTCTCTTCAATGTCACTATATGGAGATTTGTCCAAATAGTCAGTACAAGAAGTAGCTCCCAACATACCGGCCAAAGTGATGACCGACGTAAGGAATATTTTATTAATATACTTATTCATAGTCTTTACTTAGTATTTATAAAGTAATGTCGATACCAAGATTGAAACGGCGCATTGTCGGATAAGCACCATCAGAAGAACTATATCCGGTATTAGATTCGCGATCATCCGGCATTTTAGTCCACATATAAAGATTATCACCATTCAGATATATACGGCAGTTTTTGATCCCCATCTTCTTCAACCAGTTTGATTTTTGGAAAGTATAGGACAATTCAACGTTTTTCAAACGCAAATAAGAACCATCGTACCAATATCTAGTGCCTGATGCTGCTTGATCAATAGTGGTCCCCCAACGCGGTGCGGGCAGAGTAGCACTCCCATCGGGAGTCCAATAATCACCTTCAGCATAAGCTACATGGGCAGTGCTACGGAACGTCGGGAAATTGACTTCACGAGTCACATTGTTTACTCCATAGAACTGTGCAAAAATGCTAAATCCCTTCCATTCTGCTCCGATTGAAGCATTGTAAGTATTCTGAGGCATCGTAGAATACTGATAGGGAGCACGGTCATCAGCATCAATTACACCGTCGCCATTAAAATCGACAATGTTATAATCCCCAGGGAGTTTTGCATCATTACCCGTTGTCCAAACCGGACTTCCAATCACGTCATCCCATGTAGCAAGATTACCATGATCAATATAAGAATATACCTGATTAATGGCGTGTCCCGCCCCTTTCTGGTAATCAGGTTTCAAAGGTGCATCATCACGGAATTTCACTTTGTTGACAGCATGAGTCATGCTAGTATTGAGCCAAGCACGAATACCATTATTAAAAGTATGGTTCAATCTCAACTCCAACTCATAACCATGACTGCTCACTTTACCGAGATTAGCATAAGGAGCATCAGTTCCAAAATAAGAAGCTATTGCTCTATCGCTTCCCTTCACCAAAATATCAGTACGAGTGTCATTGAATATATCCACCGAACCGGCAACCGCCCCTCCTAAAAAAGCATAATCAATACCTAAATTTCTCTTTTCTACAGTTTCCCATGAGATATTAGGATTCCCCAGTCGACTGATTGTGTAGTAAGTATAAGGAGTATTGGCAGGCTTAATATTACCCATTAGTGTGTTACCTCCATAATCCAACTGATTTTTATATAAGAAACGACCATCTGTAAATCTTTGCCAAGGCTGAACCACCGCATCATCTCCCACTCTACCCCAAGAAGCTCGTAACTTCAACATATCGAGAAATTTCAGATTGTTCTTAACAATTTTTTCCTCGCTAATCATCCATCCTAATGAAAAAGAAGGGAAAAAAGCAAAACGGTAATCAGGACCGAACTTCTCTGAACCATTATAGGCACCATTAGTTTCGAAGAAGTAGCGCATAGCATAATTATAAGTTAAACGAAACACCCAATCTTCACGATAAATAGGGAACACACTGCCCGACGCTTCTTTCAAACGACTGAAAAGAGCAAGAGCAGTCACTTCATGTTTACCGAAATTTCGTGCATAATCCATTTGCATGGAATAATAAAGCTTACGATAAGTAGCACCAGTATTCACGCTACCAGCCTGATGTTCCCAATAGATAGGATTGATAATAGCATCCAAACCGGTACCAAGCTCCGGTTGTTCCAAAATAATTTCTCCAGTATCAGGTCTAACCCACATACGCTGAGAATTATGATACATATCATTGACGCCACGCTTATTCTCAACGAATGTATAGTCCATTGAGAAATTAGCTTTGAATTTCAGCCCTTTGGTAAGCATATGCAAATCTTGCTCAAGGATAAAATCTGAAGTCATCTTTGTAGTCGTACGTTTCTCCGACCCTGCTACAGCCAGTTTGTATACGGAGTTAGGCACATCGGCATCACGAGGTTGATACCATCCCCACATACCGTTAGAATAAATCGGACGCATGGCATCAGGAGCACTTTTATAGGCTGCTGCCCAAAAAGTTGCATCTTGGTCATTATAGTCCCATGGTACGGTACGCTGAGCATTCGATCCAAATAGATTGGTAGAAAACTTTGTAGTTTTAGTCAATTGGAAATCCAAATTACTACGCACATTAATACGATTATAGCCAAAACCATAATCATAGCCACGACGGTTATCATATACTTTAAACAAGTCACCCTCACTTACAAAATCAGCCGCTGCAAAATAACTGACAATTTTTGTACCTCCGGAAACATTGACACTAGTATTGTAAGACATGGCTGTACTATTAAACAGTGCTTTCTCCCAATCAGTATTAGGATAACGATCCCATTCTTCCGCATTGGCAGGATGACGATACTTATCAATAATGGAAGTCGGAGTATAGTCATTCCAGCCATTAGGATTAAGACAAGCCTCGCGTTCAATAGAATTATTCAACAGATAAAAAGTATCGTATGCATCATACTTCTCCGGTAGTTTGGATGCCACCTTTGCTGTTACATTAGCTTTGATTTGCACACTAGCTTTTCCTTCCTTACCACGTTTGGTAGTTATAAGAATTACACCATTGGCACCTTTCACACCATAAACAGCCGTAGCAGAGGCGTCTTTTAACACTGAAATATTCTCTACAGACGAGATATCTACCGAACTCATCTCACGTTCAATACCATCCACCAATATTAAAGGTTCACTATTATTCCACGAGCTCTGTGTACGAATGATAATCTGAGGATCTTCTGCACCAGGCATACCAGAAGAAGCAGAAGTAATAACTCCCGGCAAAGACCCTGTCAATGCTGAACCAAGACTAGTTACACCACCGGCACGCTCCAGCGTTTTGCCACTTGTCTGCGTGATAGCACCTACCACTGACGCTTTCTTCTGTTGTCCGTAACCTACAACTACTACTTCTTCCAGTTGTTTGGTATCATCTTCCAACGTCACTTTTATCAAACCTTTGGAAGCCACTTTTACTTCCTGTGGTTTCATTCCTACATACGAAACAATAAGGACGGACTTCTCACTGGGCACAGTCAACACAAAATTGCCATCTATATCTGAGATCGTACCTACTGAATTATTACCTTTTAAAGTTACCGAGGCTCCAATGATTGTCTCACCATTACTGTCAAGAACCGTTCCCCTCACCGTTATCCCTTTCTGTGCTGATGCTGTTACAAAACTAAACAACATAAGGAGAAACAGGTAAGGAATTTTTTGAATTTTCTTCGTTACATTTTTCATTACCATTAGTTTAAGATGTTAATTAACTACATTGTTTTCTAATCATCATTCTTTTTTTAATTGCATTAGCTATCATTATAAATATCACTCATAGTTACTAGTATTAGATTTATATAAAAAAAATAATTATTTGCAAGTAGCGTATAATCCAATTGTAGTACCGGTAAATCCACCAGCCGTTGTAGTAGAGAGATAACTGGGATCTACATCTTTACAAAGCAGTTTCCAGCTTTTTTCACCATCAATAGAATAATAGAAATCGTAACCAATTCCTTGAGATACTAATTTCAAATATACCTCATTTGTATCTGCGTCTATTTCATCTGAAGCCAATGTCTGTTCCTTTTCACCGATTTGTTTCAGAGAAATATTTTTATTCTCACCCACTTTATTCAAGCAGAAGAAATATTGATGCGTCTCATCTTTAAACAACAGCATTCCGGCTGTTTCCTTATCGTCAGAAGGATTGAACAACATACGGGTAGCACATTCAAATTTATGATGTTGTAACCGACGGCAGACAAATGCCGAAGTTTTCTTTTCCGTAGCGCTAATATCTGCACACTTCAAGGTCAGGTATCCGGGCGTTTCCGTCAATGAATATAAATCGGAAGCAGAAGCTCTTAAAGTCATCCAGGTCATGTCAAGTATAGGAGAATCAAAGTTCTCTATTAACTCGAAATTACCATAAGTAACTGTCGTATCGCGTTTCGCACCTTCACGTTTTACAATCATAGGTACTAAATCATCTCCTTGTGTCATGTACGGGAATCCGTCTTCACTCCATTTCACCGGCATCATAAATGTTTCACGTCCCAAATTCTCAAACTGATTATTAATAGGGCGACAAGCCAGAAAAACAGCCCACCAATCTCCCTCTTTTGTTTGAATCAAGTCTGCATGACCAGCACAGGTTACCGAATTAGGACGGTCAGAATTCAAATGTCTTTGCGTCAGAATCGGATTGTTTTTCCATGGAAGAAACTTACCCATCGGAGAATCACCACGGAAAATCACTTCCGAATGCCAGTTTCCCGTTCCACCTTCGGCGGACATCAAGAAGTACTTTCCATTTATCTTATATAAATGAGGACCTTCTATCCAAATTGGTTTGTCTGCCGGTTGAGCTCCTTTGTTTACAAGAATTTTACGGGGACCGATCGTCTTATCTGTTTTCACATCAAACTCTTGTATGCGTATAGTACGGTGTCCGCTATATTCAGGTTTATTATCCGGAGCCTCATCATTATTAACAATATATGCCTTACCATCTTCATCAAAAAAGAAAGAAGGATCAATACCTCCGACCTCCGGCAACATGATGGGTTCCGACCATTCACCAAACGGGTCTTGCGTCTTAACAAAGAAATTTCCGGCTCCGACATTGGTTGTTACCATATAATATGTCTTGTTATACGGATTATAAGAAATAGCCGGAGCAAAAATACCGCCACTCACTTTCTGTCCTTCCATATTCACTAATTGCGAAGCACGGTTCAACACATGCCCTATCTGTTTCCAATTCACCAAGTCTTTGCTGTGAAAAATAGGAACACCGGGAAAATAAGTGAATGTAGATGTTACTAGGAAATAATCACCTTCTCCATTTGTACAAACACTAGGATCAGAATACCATCCCGGCAAAATAGGATTATAGAAATAGTCTTCATCTGACAGAGGATTGGAAATATAAAAATCATCATTTCCTTTATAAGAAAAATAATCAAAGAGAGCCACAGATTTTCCAATAGCCGGTAATTGTTGTTCTTTCTTTGAGTTACATGACATCATTGTTATCCCCAGCATAAATATGGAGAGCCGGACGATTGACATTAATTGTATTACCTGTGTATTCTTCATAATACTTCTTATTTTCTTTATAATCAAATATGAATTACTGATCTTTTCTGCAAAGATATGCCAGTTCATAAAACTACAAACATAATTATGTTACGGGCTTCTTTTCCTAAATAACATCTTCATTTTCAATGTTACATCTATCTTTTCCCTTGTAGCACACCCAAACAATTACACTGATTATAAACACATTACAATCTTATTTTTTTTGAATAAAAGCTATTCAAATTCCCAATAATCCAGATTGAAAAGTTTGTTTCCTTTCTCTCCTTTAAAGCAGAAATAAAGATCATGTACACCCTTTGCATTCTTTATCCGACATGACATCTGTTTATATATATCCAGTCCTCTTGTCGGTGATATACTGACACTGCCTATTACCGGACCTTCAGTGCTGTCCAGACGAATTTCTATCATTCCGCCTTTTTCAACACAAGCTGCGCTTACACTGAATTTCTTTGCTCCCTTCTTGCCAAAGTCGACACCACGCACACACAAATATTCATTATCATCAATATCGGTTATATACAAACCACCATTCTTATGATTTTCAGCTTTAAGACCATATCCCCAAGCCATCGTTTCAGCTTCCACTCTACGGTAAGGATTAAAGTTTTCAATCTGTTCCAGTTTCGTCTCCTGCCAATAAGGCACTTCCTGAATAGTTCCATCCGGATTATAATGCATTTTTGCAACAGACGTGGAACGACGTTCCTTATGATCCAATGTTTCCAAATGAAGCAAATCATAATTTAGGCCAAATACATAAGAGCTACCTTTATAATCGATAATTCCAGGATGATTTCCTCTACTCCGCTCTGTTGGACGCATAATATATCCTTTTGTACTCCATGGTCCGGTAGCTTTGTCGCTCATGGCATAGCCAATCCCTTCCGGACAACAAGTTGAAGCGAAAGCCATGTAATAATGCCCGTTCCGTTTATACACCCACGGACCTTCCTGATAATGCTCCGGTTTATTTTCCACTTGTACAATTTCCCCCGAATATGAAATCATATCTTCATTCAGTTTCACATAATAAACATTCGGATTGCCCCAATACATATACGCTTGTCCGTCATCATCAATAAATACGGTAGGGTCAATATCATCCCAATGCTCTTTTTGCCAAACTAATGGTTTATTCAAAGGGTCTTTAAAAGGACCGTAAGGAGAGTCGGATACCAATACGCCAATACCATTACCGTGAATCGGGCAATACATGTAAAACTTGCCATTACGTTCGATGACCTGTTCTGCCCAGGCACCATTATCACGTTTCACCCAATCAAAACTCTTCAGAGAAGCGACCGCTCCGTGATCGGTCCAATTCACCATATCAGTGGAGGTATAAAGCAACCAGTCCAACATTTTGAATCCTTCGGCATCATCCTCATCATGGGTTGTATAAAGGAAAACGGTATCGTTATATACCATCGGAGCCGGATCGGCAGTATATTTTGTTTGTATAATAGGATTTTGTGCAGTTCCTGAAGTAGCGGCAGTGATTGCCAACAAAAACGACACGCCTAAAAATTTAAAGTTTCTCATATTCTTTTATTTAAAATGGTTATTTGGTTATTAATACTCCACCATTGCAAGGAATAGCCAATTGTAATTCTTGTTTCTTCCCTATTTCTATTTGTTTCACACCACCCTGCAATACCTTATCATCACTAAATAGTCTCACCTTTTCTCCATTGGAGAACATCGGCAAATTAACTTTAAGTTTCAGTGTTTCCTTCTGCGCATTTACTCCGGCAATATACCATTTGTCTCCATGACGACGGGCAAGAATAACGTATTTACCAGGATAACCGTCAATGAAACGTACCTCATCCCAAGTCGTTGGAACCTCTTTCATAAAATCAATTGCCCACGACGGAGCATCGGTCAGGTTATTCGGTGCCAAAGCGAAATGCTGTACCGGACTCTGAAATAGAACCGCCGTAGCCAGTGCGTAGACATCTGATGTCACCCGCCGGCTTCCCCGTGGAGCATTATCCGCATTATAATATTTGTTCAATGCACTACCTCCAAAATCCATGCTACCCACAGTATTACGAATAAACGGGTGCAAGGTAGCATTAAAGGCCTCATTATCACAACTGCCTTGAGAGAAATGAAGATTTTCACTAGCCAATACAGCCTCACTCGATGCGAAGTTAGGATACATACGTTCCCAGCCACGAGGCAAAGTACATCCATGGAAAATAACTAAAAGACCGTACTCGTTTGCATCCGACAAGATATCCTCATACAACTGCATAGTCATTTGCTTGTCACCTCCGAAAAAGTCAACTTTTATTCCACGAATACCAATGCTTTGCATCCATTTCATCTCCTTACGTCTGGCTATCGCATTATCCATTATACCTCTCGGAGTTTGCGGAGCATCATTCCAATACCCATTCGAATTATACCACAAATAAAGAGCTACCCCTTTGTCCTTCCCATATTTAGCCAATTCTTCAATTTTATCACGTCCTATTTGTTTATCCCACAGGGCATCCACCAACACAGATTGATACCCCATTGCTGCCGAAAAATCAATATACCGGAGTTGCTCTTTATAATTAGTACTTCCATCCATACCGATAATCCAGCTCCATGAACCCCGTCCATACGTATACTCTCCTTTTGCCGGATAAAGCGGTTTTACAACATCAAAAGGAACCGTTGTCTCCACTATTGGAGCCAAAGTCTTGCCCACAGTAATAGTACGCCAAGGCGTCTCGCCCGGTAATGCTATCCCCAGAGAAACCGTACCATTCCCATTTGCTTCACCTTCTTGCGGAAATCCAATGGTATACACCCCTTCTTTGTGTCCCAACAGACGGCTCGCACAATATCCACCATTTACTCCCGTTTCGGAAACAAGCACCCAACCGTTATCTCCATTACGGAACAGACAGGGAAATGTGTATCCTTCTCCCCAGCCATTTTTGCCTGCGACATCATCTGCCGTATAAGACGTCTCATAACTTGGAGAAGTACGGGCAAATCCTCCCATCGGTTTACTTTGCGGACAAAGAAAAGTGGTGGTTCCGTCAGGAAACGCAAATCCTGTAGCTTCTTTCTTAATCACGCAACTTAGTGTCTCACCTTGCGGATACATCTTATATTTAAAAGCAACATCGTTATTACTTATGCGGAATATAACATCATAAATTGTTTTCCCTTGTTGTGTAAACGAAAATACAGCTTCATTGGCCACATAACGAACCTTGCTCTTTTTAATAGAAGCCAACTTGTATGTTTCATCTATTTTATTGGTTGAAACATTCTTTTCCAGCGACATCCCCGATGAAAAATCTCCTATATTTGCAATCATCCCCAATGGAGATGGCTTCAAAAAGAGAACATTGTCATAACTAACAGAATAAGAAGGTCTTCCATCCATATCTGAGACTGTTACTACCAGCTTTCCATCAGGACTTGTTATCTGTTTATTTTCTGCACTTGCAACGCTACTACCCAATAGCATAGCCATTACTATAAAAAACTTCATCATATTTCTACTTTTCAGATTCTTTTCTACTGACATAATCACACATTCTATTTACAATCAAAACTTTACAGAAACTGCCTTCCCATTATAATCGACGCTTTTTTGAGTTCCATCCTGAAGGGTTACAGTAAACTTACGGTTCTTCAACATTCCCTCATACGCACCTTTTCTTGCCCCTATCGTCAATTTACGAGATGCATTATTCCAAGAGATTGGAATTTCCGTATATGCTCCTTTTTCGTAATTATAATTATCAAATTCATCTTCATATAAAATGAAGTATCCATTCGCACCCGCATACACCTTCAATTCAAGATGATCCCACGGTTTTTCAGTGGCATACTGAACTTGTGGACCGACAGGAATGATACTACCCGCTTTTACATACAATGGAATAACATCCAGTGTAGTCTCTTTGGTAATTTCCTTTCCGCCTTCATGTTTCTCGTTTGTCCAGAAGTCATACCATAGCGTTCCTGCCGGTAAGTATATGTTAGTAGATTTCGTTTCCATGAAATCCACAGCAACATCAGTTTTTGTTTTTTTCGCTCCATCTCTGTTCCATCCTTCTTCTTCGGAGACTTTTACCACAGCTTCCGGTGTATATTGTGCATGAGTAATCGGAGCCACAAGGATCGATTTTCCAAACATATATTCGTCATTGATATCCCACACCTTTCTGTCATCTACAAAATCCATCATCAAAGCGCGCATAAAACTCGATTGACGATTGCTCACCTCCCAAGAAGTAGAATAAATATAAGGCAACAGAGAGTAACGTAAACCTATCATCTTCTCGATAGCATCATATACAGGCTCGCCCTTCTTTCCGAACTTATAGATTTCCCTATAAACATCCGTCCCGTGCGAACGCATCATCGGATTGAACGTTCCAAACTGCAACCAACGCACATAAAGCTCCTGATACAATGGATTTTTCGAAGCACTATCATCATTCCAGCTTTTATTATAATGTCCTGCAAAAAAGCCACCAATATCACTATTCCAGTGAGGCATACCACACAAAGAAAAGTTTAATCCGGCAGGAATCTGATTTCTAAAACTCTCCCATGTGGAAGCGACATCACCACTCCATACATTTGCACCATAACGTTGCTGCCCCAAGAATCCGGAACGGGTTAAAATAAACACGCGTTTGTCCGAAGTCACTGCACGCTGATGGTCGTAAACCCCTCCGACAGTCATCAACGGATAAGCATTGCGCACCTTACGGAACGAGCCCAGATAGGTTTTGGTATCCATATCCTCCGGCTTCCAATCCAAATGGTCGGGTTCGGTAGAGTCCATCCACCAGGCATCCATTCCCAGTTTGAAAATTCCATCATTCAGATATTTCCAATAAATATCACGCGCTTCGGGATTGTAAGCATCATACACCCTTACGCCGGAAGGATATTCCATGTTTGGGGGCCATGACTCCAATCCCGATTGCGGCCAAGTAGTGAAGTTAAACAACATCCCTTTTTTGTCCAATTCTCTATAAGGTTTGGTCATCGGTCCGAATGACGACCAGATAGATATAGCCATGTGTGCATTCATCCCATGGACATCCTCCATCATCTTTTGAGGATTATTGAAAGTCGGATTCTGAAAATCCATCGCATTCCACAAATAGTTATGCCCCCAATATTGCCAATCCTGAATAATACCATCCAAAGGAATACCCAATTCACGATATTTACGAACAACGTCTACCACTTCCTCCTGGCTCTTATATCTTTCTTTACTTTGCCAGTAACCATAAGTCCACAAAGGAAACATCGGTGCTTGCCCGGTCAAGCTGCGTACTTGTGCTATTACACCATCGGCATCCTTCCCATACATGAAATAATAGTCTACACAGTCACCTACTTCAGAACGGAAAGATGTTTCAACTTCGCTGTCCGTAAAAAGAGTCGGCGAATAGTTATCCCAAAACACACCATATCCTTTAGTAGACTGGAAGAAAGGTGACACATCTTCAACATTTCCCTGTATCAGATTTTTAGTCATGTTCCGCTGAATCATCTTTCCATTTTGCAATTGTCCCAAACCATAAATGGCTTCCTCCTTATCTAATATAAAAGGTTGATAAACCTGATAAGTTTTTGTCCCGGCATCATCGAAATCGATAAACTGCATACCGGATTTCTCTGCCAATAATGATTTGCCATCCTTTGAGAAATAAGAAACAATTCCCGTCCCGGTGTCCACACTGACACTTAGTTCACTGGTGTTCAATACAATCTTATTATCTTGTATATCAGCTTTAAAACTCACCTTTTCAGGTTTGGCAATTACAGAAAGACTCTGTTTTTCATAGGCAACACCTTCCGGTGACTTTATTACTCTCGCCACAGCAGGCGCAAAGAATTGTACTTCTATATCCACTGCATTTACAGTGGTTTTGATACCGGACGATGTTTTCTGATAGTTCTGTGCGAATAAGATATTTGTGCTGAAGCATAAACATATACCCCAAAATAGATGATGTATTTTCATAATTATAGAATGATAAGGTTTCTAATTAATAACCAACAGATGTTGCATACAGTCCAATCATTGCTCCTGTAAAGCCACCAGCCTCATTAGTAGAAAGAATATCGCCGGAAACGGTTCCTCCTAAATTTAGGAAACTCTTGCCATCAATCGAATAATTAAAACGATAATCATCTCCATTGGCTGTTACTTGCAGTGTCACAGGTTTCTCTGTTTCTATCTTCACCTCACCCAGGACACTCGCTTGTCCTTTTTCGGTTCTTTGCAGTATCAGGTAATAGTCTTTTCCCTTTTTAGTGATACCGAAGACATAGTGATATCTTTCATTTTGATAACATGTTATACCGGCAAAATCTTTCTCATTTTTTGGTTTGTACTCCATGGTTGCTGCCGCGGTAAATTGATTATGCTGTTGACGGTAGAACAAAGTAGAAGTAGGTTTCACTTCATTGATATTTGAGGTAAAAGGGATAATCCGCAATCCTTTATCGGTCATATCAACGAAATCTTCACGAGGACCTCTAAGACCGATCCATCTAAGGTCTAATGTCTTATCGGAGAAATCATCCTTAAAGACAAAGTTGCCACTAGGCAAATAACCGTTTTTCCCTGTTTGGTTCTCAACTCCCGAAGGCATCTCCAATGTAGGTTTCATAGGGATAAGCCCATTCTCGAAAACAGGAAATGTTCCGCTCCAGTCCACCGGAAGAATAAAAGTTTCGCGTCCGGTATTCACTCTGTTCTTCTCATTGGGGCGTATTCCTAAAAATACACCATAATATTTTCCGTCGGGTCCCTCCACTAAGTCTGCATGACCAGCCCAGTCCACTTTATCCGACCGATTTGCAGGAAAATAACGTTGAGTCAAAATAGGATTATTATTTGCCGGGAGATAAGGTCCTTTCGGATGATCACTTACAAAAATGACTTCGCTATGCCAGCCTCCGGTTCCTCCTTCCGCACACATTAAATAATAACGTCCATCTTTCTTATAGATATGAGGAGCTTCAATCCATATCGGCTTTTCTTCTATATTGACGCCACCGTTTACTATGATCCGGTCCGTTCCCGGAACCACTTTATCATTCTCCACATCATAATCCCATATTTTTATAACACGGTGTCCCGAGTAACGCTCGTTTGCTTTAGCAGGAGCATCATTATGTACCACGTATGCCTTGCCATTATCATCAAAGAAAAGAGAAGGATCAATGCCTTCAAATTGAAGTTTGATCGGATCACTCCAGCCATTCTCCGGATTCTTTGTCTTTACCACCATATTTCCAAAGCCACCGGAAAATTGAGTGGTTATCATATAAAACGTATCATTATTGGGATTATATCTTATAGCAGGAGCATATACACCTGCACTAATACCGCAATCTTCAACCTTTAATTGTGACGTTCTGTCCAGCACATGGCCGATTTGTTTCCAGTTGACCAGATCATTAGAATGGAAAATAGGCACCCCGGGAAACATAGCAAAAGATGAGCACACCAAATAATAATCATTACCTTTCCGCGTTATACTCGGATCGGGATAGCAACCCTGCAAAATAGGATTATAGAACTCACCCGGCTTTAAAGGATTGTTTTGATAAATAGCATCCTCCCCCTGATAAATAAATTGCGTAAAGACAGGAGCATTTTTCGTTATTTTACCCTTGCCACTCACCTCCATATTAAAAAACAACATAATAAATACGACAAGCCCCACGGATTGCCAGCCCGACAAAATCAATTTTAATGTTCTCATATTATCACTTTTTATTTTCTATAATTTCCTGTTCCATAGTAGTGTTTGCAAATGTATCGATTCGGTTTTATCATATATGTACAATCATGATACAGGCATCTATATACAGGTTACATTTATCACAGACATGTAACATGATTCTTTTCTGATGTAACAAAAAGCCCCAAAACAGAAAAATGGTAAGATAAATGACTACATTACCTATTATTTCAACACTTTTATCCCCCCATCATGTAAAAGACTGAATATCAAGCATTAGCAAATATTCATTTTCCTTTAAAAGAAAGCCCCCGTTGGTTTAAAAGAAACGGGGGCTTGGTTTAAAAGAAACGACCCGTTCCTTTTAAAGGAACAAGGTCGTTCTTTCTTTATTCATTCAATAAATAAATCCGGATTGTCTATCTGTAAAAATAAACAAAATTCCAAAGAGGTATTACTGTACGTTCATTACAATCGTTTTCAACTTATTTCTATCAGAAGTTCCTCCATACAGTAATTCATAAGTACCTTCCAACGGACACATCGTATTCGACTCTACATCAAACCATTCAAAGTTCTCACCGGTAAGAGGAATAGCTACTGATTCAGTTTTCCCTGCCGGAATATGAACGCGTTTGAAAGCACGCAAGGTATAACGGGGACCTTCCTTATCACCCGGACGTCTCAAATAAACCTGAACCACCTCTTCTCCATCACGTTGTCCGACATTACTTACCGGAATAGTCAATACTACATTTTCACCTTTGGCGATTGTATTCTTGCTCAATTTAGCTTCTCCATAAGTAAAGTCAGTATAACTCAACCCGTGACCGAATGGAAAAAGTGGTTGCTGTTGCATATATCGATAGGTACGCCCCTTCATGGAATAGTCTTCAAAGTCCGGCAATTGATTCACATCCTTATAGAAAGTGACCGGCAGGCGTCCACCGGGATTATACTCTCCCCAAAGAGCATCAACGATAGCTGTACCACCCGCCTGTCCCGGATACCATGCCTGCAGAATCGCTTCACAAGTAGTCGTTTCGGGCACTAGTCCGATAGCTGAACCGGAATAATTGATAAAGACAACCTTTTTACCAGCCTTCTTCAAAGCTTTCAACAAATCACGTTGAACGTCCGGAAGTTCAATATCCGTACGGTCACCACCCTTAAATCCGGGAACTTCTACCGGCATTTCCTCACCTTCCAGACTTGGAGAAATTCCACCTGCAAAAAGAATCACATCAGCATCCATTACTTTCTTCACTGCGAGGTTCAAGTCAATCCCTACCTCTTTGCCCAAATCAAAATCAAGTGTAGCCCTTTCATTCCGTTGTTTGAATAAAATCTCGATATGATACTCTTTTCCAGCTTTCGCCTGTAACGTATAGAGGTTCGTCGGATTCTTAACATATATTTTCCGAGCCACTTGCTCACTATCTATAATAAGAGTCACTTCACCATCCAGTTGGAAACGGAAAGCAACATCACCCGACTGCGAAGGACGAAAGACAGATTCATAACGAGCCGAGAAATCTGTTATCTCCACCCCAGGAGCAAAGGTAGTAGCCCCTGTCGTTGCAAAATGGAACGGAGTTGAAATCTGATCGGTGGCAACGACCTCCCCTTCACGATTACGATTATTCCAGTATTCTGCCAAGAAACCGGGTTTACCATTTATGCTACATTCATCAAACAGGCTTTGGAGTGTCTTTCCGTCCACACGGTCACAACCCGGTTCGTATATGATTTGTCCTTCCGGTAGTTTGGCACGGACAGCTTCCAATAAGGTAACCGTATGTGCCGGAATACCGTTATAATTTCCCCACTGCATCACGGAGTCATTGGCATTAGGTCCCATAACAGCTACTTTCAGATGGGTATTCAGAGGCAGGATGTTGTTTTTATTCTGCAAGAGCACCAATGATTCACGGGCCATACGCAAAGCCAATGCCTGATGTTCCTTACTATTCAACACAGAGGTTGGAATTTCCGACCAAGCTGGTTGTTCGTCCATTTCTCCCAGTTCAAAACGTGCTGTCAACAAACGTTTCAATGAAATATCTATTTCTTTTTCGTCAATCAAACCGGCTTTTACAGCATCCGCCAGTGAAGCATATTCACTTCCACATTCAAGGTCTGTACCTGCCCGCACGGCACCAGCCGAGGCGTGTTCCTTATCCGGGTGAGTCTCATGCGTTCCCGGTCTATAGAAATCGGAAATCGCTCCACAGTCAGAGACTACAATGCCTTTGTATCCCCATTCATCCCGCAATATTTGCATCAACAGGCGATTACTGCCACAACAAGGCTCTCCCTCAAAACGATTGTAGGCACACATCACTTCCTTTACATGCGCTTTCTGTACCAAATCTTTAAAAGCAGGCAGATAGGTTTCCCATAAATCCCGGGGATCTATATTCTCCGCATCAAAACTATGCCGGTTCCACTCCGGTCCTGAATGAACAGCAAAGTGCTTGGCACATGCGTGCAGCTTATCATATCCGGCATCTTCCGGTCCTTGCAAACCACGGACTACAGCCATTCCCATTTGTCCTGTCAGATAAGGGTCTTCACCGTATGTTTCCTGACCGCGTCCCCAACGAGGGTCACGGAATATATTGACATTCGGTGTCCAGAATGTTAATCCCTGATAGCGTTTCAGCACGCCGCTGTCACCGAAAATACGCGATTTTACGCGAGCCTCATCGGAAGTGGCATTGAACACTTCATATAATAATGAATCATTAAAAGAAGCTCCCATACCGATAGACTGGGGAAAAACAGTAGCCAATCCGGCACGTCCCACACCGTGCAACGCCTCATTCCACCACTCATATTCTTTAATTCCCAGTCGAGGGATAGCAGGTGATGCATTTTGCATTAATGATACTTTTTCTTCCAAAGTCAACCGAGGCAACAAATCCTCCGTCCGTTGTTCCGCCGCTAAAGAAGTGTCCTGGTAAGGCAGCAATTGCTTACATGCCGAAAACGATAACACCAAACAAACACCCATAATCGGTATCCAACCTCTTTTCATAATATTATACTTATTAGTTATGATTAATTTGGAAACAAAAATAGCCTATTTTCTAATAAAACAATGTTCCATTGGTTACAAATACATATTTGTTTGTTACATTGACGCATCACAGAACGAATAATCAAAGGAGTCCACATCTACATAACCGCCCACGGAACGTGTAGCATAGTTAAATATAGCAAACTTACTGCCCATGAACATACGGGTGTAGTCAAATTTCATCTTAATAGGCAGACCGACAGGTATCCATGCTTTCCCATCAAGACTATAAGAAAAACGAGCCTCATCCCGTCCATTGGTAAAGTCACCTTCCACACGCAAGTAGACAAGCTCTTTGTTAAGAGGTATACGGGCTTGTTCGGTCATATCCACACGGCTAATGGCACGCTTCGTTTTCTCAAATACACTTTTCTGTTCACTCATCACAAGAGACAGTTTATTTCCGTTCTTTTCAATCGTAAGCACACCGCTGTCACCATTAAAAGCCGATAATCCTGCACGGTCACCATCTTTCATACCCCCCAGAGAGAGACTGACAGTGCCCATGCATTTCGGTCCTACCATACGTTGAGTCAACGTATTGGGAGCAACAAACAGGTTATCTACCACACGGGAGGTTTTCAAACGCAGAAATCCGGGACGGTCGGTAAGACTCCATGCCTGATCGACGGGGTTATGATTCCACTGCCAATAGAGGGAAAGCCCGGAAGCGGAAAAATCATCCGAACCGCAGATACCATCCATTGACATATACGATAAAGTGGTATCATTCGGAATGTGCCCGTCCTTGTCTCCCAGCATAGGCCAACCATCTTCCGTCCATGTACAAGGCATGAGACACGGCACACGCCCTACGCCACCACGATCCTGAAAAATGAGCCCGTACCATTCACCGTTTTTCCCGTCTACGATGCATCCCTGACCAACACCGCCATGCCCGTCAAACTCCGTTTCAAGAATGACACGTTTTTCGTAAGGTCCGGTAATCTTATCGGCACGATAGCATACTTCACGACGCAGACGGCCGGGAATACTCCAATCCATAGAAATCATCAGCAAGTAATATTTCCCATTATGCTTGATGACGGAACTACCTTCCAACAGACCTTGTTCGTCAGCATCCCGTTCAAATATTTGCTGATTGATGCCACCGGGAAGTACATCGGTCAAATCGGGTTTCAACTCCGTAAGCTGTCCCGTACTGTGAAAGAGATACACCCGCCCGTCATCATCAAACAGAAGCGAACCGTCATGGAAATGCGGGGGACGCGAAAGAAGTTTCCAGGGACCGGCCGGATCTGTCGCAGTATAGACAAACCCACGTCCGGGCGCACCATTGGCTGTAAACCATACATAGAATTTACCGTCATGATAGCGGATAGATGATGCCCATTGTCCTTGCCCGTAAGCAGTGCCTTCGAGCAGATCATAACGGGGACCATCGTCAATGCGAGGAAATACGTAGCTGATAGTTTCCCAATGTTTCATGTCCGGCGAACGCATGATTGGCGCCCCCGGCATCAGGTGCATAGTAGTGGAAACCATGTAAAAGTAATCACCTGCGCGACATACTGACATATCGGGCACGTCAGCATAAAGAATAGGATTACGGTATTGTGCTCCGGCTGATAGCGGGAAGAACAATGTAAAAAGAGTACACAGTAAAATAGTGTTGATTTTTGTTTTCAGCATAATCATCGTTTTTTTATTAACTGGCTACATTATCTATTATTTGAAAGCTAATTATTTAAAATGTTCCTTGTTATCTTCCACATCACAAAAATAGAAAATGCAAACAGATATATTGCCCAAAGTATGCTACATGATTTCTTTGTGATGCTACATATCGGATAAAGGATGTTACATCTATATTTACTCATGTTACATCACCCTATCTCCCAAAGAGAGGAGACTGTATTCAGCCTCCTCTCACTTATTACATACCCGAACAACAGGTATCAACAACTATTCTTATTACAAGAACTTATCAGAACTCAACCAGTATGCGGAACACCTTTCCCGGATTAGCCGTCCATTCCTGCATAGCTTCCAAAGCTCCTTCCGGTTTGGCAATCTTCGAAATCAGTTCTTCTACCGGACAGTTGCCTTCTTTCATATAATTAATAACCGCACAGAAATCTGCCGGCAACGCATTTCTGGAACCACGGATATCCAGTTCTTTCTGAACGAAATATTTCGTTTGGAAAGCTACTTCGCTTTTGGCATAACCGATGCAAACCACACGTCCTGTAAAACCGACTTCATCCACCGCCATCACATAAGTGACCGGACTGCCGACAGCTTCAATCACCACATCGGCACCGAAGCCCTCCGTTATCTGTTGCATCCGTTCGTGTACATTTTCTGTCTTGGAGTTAATCACATAAGAAGCACCTACCCTTTTCGCCAGTTCCAGTTTCTCGTCATCCAAGTCGACAGCAATGACCGTTGCCCCTCTCAAAGCAGCACGTACAATGGCACCGATACCGATCATTCCGCAACCAATAACCATCACATATTCATTATCGATCACCTGCGCACGAGATACCGCATGGAATCCGACACTCATCGGCTCAATCAACGCACAATCGCGAGGAGAGATATTACCAGCCGGAATAATCTTCGTCCAAGGTAAAACTGCATATTCGCACATCACTCCATTGCGTTGTACCCCTAACGTTTCATTATGCTCACAAGCATTGACACGACCATTACGACAAGAAGCACATTTACCACAGTTGGTATATGGATTCAATGTCACGTTCATCCCTTTTTCGAAGCCGGCCGGAACATCCGGACCGATCTCCTCAATCACTGCTCCTACCTCATGCCCCGGGATTACCGGTAACTTCACCATCGGGTTACGTCCCAAAAAGGTATTCAGGTCAGAGCCACAGAAACCCACATACTTGATTCTTACTAATACTTCACCGGCACCAACGGTCGGTTTTTCCAGTTCAACCACCTTCATTTCGGAGGGATTGACAATTTGAACTGCTTTCATTGGATATGTTTGATAAATAAATTTATTAATCGATTACTTTATAACCTTTCCAACCATAATATGCACAGAAGACAAAGCAAATCATCGGTACACAATAGGCCATATAATAGATATGCTCATTGGCATGCATGAAATAAGCCGTCAACTGTGGCAGGCAGGCATTGCCGACAATAGCCATTACCAGAAATGCCGAACCACTCTTTGTCTGATTCCCCAGTCCTTTTAGCGCCAATGAGAACTGCGTGGGATACATTATAGACATAAAGAAAGAGATAGCCAACATTGCGTATAACCCGATCATACCTCCCCATATCATCACTGCCCCGCACAAAAGAATATTCATCAAGGCGTAAACCAGTAGCATATCCTGTGGACGGAATTTCACCATCAATCCGGTACCGATCCAACGCCCCAAAAGAAATGCGAGCATATACAATCCGAAGAAGGTAGTCGCTGTATCTTCCGGCAATCCGGCATAAGTGCAACAGTAAACCAGAAACAGACTGTTTATCGCCGTCTGTCCGCCATTATAGAAGAATTGCGCAATCACTCCCCACCGCAAGTGTGAGTGCTTCAATACACCGAAGTCTATCAGTTTTTCTTTCTGGCTGCCCTCTTTCGTTTTACCCGAAGAAGTCATTTTTTCGGAAGAAGCCGTTTCTCCTTCGTCCCCAATCTTCGGCAATTTTGAAAAGACGAAGACGACAGCTATGGCAATCAACAGTATAGCCAATATCAGATAAGGAAGTTTCATGGCATCCGTTTCCAATTGGATATAAGACTGCCAGCCTCCCGGATAATCTACAGGAAGGGTCTCTCGCGTGTAATGAGTTCCGCTAAGGATAAGCTTACTCAAAAACATGGCAGCGATAAAAGCTCCGAGTCCATTGAAAGACTGCGCCAGATTCAATCGGCGGGGAGCTGTTTCGGGGGCTCCTAAAACCGTCACATACGGATTGGCAGCCGTCTCCAGAAAGCACATTCCCGTAGCGATAATAAAGAAGATACAGAGGTAAGCCCAATATTCTTTTAAAATGGCGGCAGGAAAGAAAAGCAGGCCTCCGATTGCTGCTAATACCAGTCCGAAAATAATTCCCGCCTTATAGCTGTAACGTTTCATAAACATCGCTATGGGGATGGGGAAAATAAAATAAGCCAACCAGTAGGCAGTCTCGGTAAAGGAGGCTTCAAAGGTATTCAGTTCACATGTCTTCATCAATTGCCGGATCATTGTGGGAAGCAGATTGCTGCTTATCGCCCACAGAAAGAAAAGGCAGAAAACCAACGCTAAAGGTATTGTATATGTATTCTTTTTCATGGTATAAATCTAGTTTTACGATAAGGATGTTTTCTCTATCATTCGGACATGTTCTTGATGTAAGGAAGTACGGGGAGATCCGTGAATCCATAGAAGTTCCGGGCATTTTCTCCCAAAAAGAGTCTTTTGTCCTCTTCCGTCAACTCGGAAGACTTCACCACAAAATCGTATGACATCTTGTAGGTGATTGCTGTAATGGTGCGCGGATAGTCCGATCCCCACATCAGTTTCTCCATGCCAACTAAATCCGCCGCTTCCCGAATGGCTTTCACTGCTCCTTTGAAAGGATAAAATTCATCATTGAAAAGCCAGGTGATTCCTCCAGATTCAATCATCACATTGGGATGACGTGCCAGGCGGATTTGTTCTTTCCAGTCCGGACGTGTCACCATTCCGAAGTGTCCGACAGCTATTTTTAGGCGGGGACATTCCTGAATAATCTCTTCCATTTCGGGAACCTGTGTTGCTCCGTCAGCCAAGTCGATGGAGAGCATGACATTCCGTTCTTCCATAGAATGAAACATCTGCATCATTTCCTCATTATTCAGCATTACCCGTCCCTCTTTTAACAACAAGCGTTGGGCAGGTATTTTTATAGCCTTAAAACCTTTGGCTATAAGCTCTTTCGCCTGCTCCAAAAATCCAGGTTTACGGAACTCACACATTCCGCAAACAAAGAAACGGTTGGGATAATGGGAAACGACTTCCGACAAATAATCATTCTGAATACCGTCAATAAACTCTTGGGTAATAACAGCCGCAGCCACTTGCGCATAGTCCATATTCGAAAGAAAAACTTCCGCGCTATTCACTCCGTCTATCATAAAGGGCGGAACCATTTGCCGGATTTCTCCCATAAATTCCGAACGGCCATTTTCCAAAGTCCGGATAGGCAATCCGTCCACAACAGTATCCTGCCGTAACCACAGATGGGCGTGCGCATCAATAATTGTATAGTCCATACGAATGACGCTGTTTTATGAGTTTGCCCAACTTACACGTTTCTGCTCTCCGATAATCTCCTGCACTTCCCGAACGAGTTCCCAGTCAATAGGTTCTTCGATGAAAGCGATGTTCTTTTTCACATTCTCCGGATTAGTTGTACTAAATAAAGTCGTTGCTATACGAGGATTGCTGACGGAGAATTGCATAGCCAGTTTCTCAATCGGATAATTCTTAGCTTTGCAATGTTCCATTGCTTTACGGCAAGCCTCTACCAAGGGTTTGGGAGCCGGATGCCAGGCAGGAACACCACGTTCACTCAACAGTCCCATTGAAAGCGGAGAAGCATTAATCACGCCGATTTCTTTGGATTCGAAGTAGTCCAGGAAGTCTGCTAATTTATCATCACACAGGCAATAATGGCAGAAGCTAAGCACAGATTCAATCGTACCGCTTGGTGAATGGTCGATTACCCATTTCAAGTTTTCGAGTTGCAAGTCGGTAATTCCAACGTGTCCTACCACTCCTTTTTCACGCAACTCAACCAAAGCAGGCAGAGTTTCATTAACTACCTGGTTCAAATCGGCAAATTCCACATCGTGTACATTTATCAGATCGATAAAATCTATATTCAGACGTTCCATGCTCTCATACACACTTTCTGTCGCACGCTTTGCAGAGTAATCCCACAGATTCACTCCATCTTTTCCATAACGTCCCACTTTGGTAGAAAGGTAATAACGGTCGCGAGGAAGATCTTTAAGCGCCTTTCCTAAAACAGTTTCCGCTTTATAATGTCCGTAATAAGGAGACACATCGATAAAGTTCATTCCTGCCTCAACAGCGGTAAACACAGCCTGAATGCCTTCTTTTTCTTTCAAATCATGGAAAACTCCTCCTAAAGAAGAAGCTCCAAAACTAAGAGATGATACTTTCATCCCTGTCTTTCCGATTTCATGGTATTGCATACTTTTAGGTTTTAAATCATTTTGTATGCGACAAAAATAGGTCAGTAATAGTTTCAGTGCAGCAGAGAGCGGTCGAAAAACCAACGTAACGGTTTACGTAAAAAATATTGCTTCAGATGCTTTTAATTTTCCGGGAATGTGCTTTCTTTGTAAAAAGAATCTAAGTTGCAGACTTTCAAATGGAAAACCGGAAACATACTTCACTCAAAGATCTCGCCCAAGCACTGGGGGTATCAATTCCTACTGTATCCAGGGCACTAAAAGATAGTCCGGAAATCAGCCGTGAACTTTGTGCTAAAGCAAAGGCACTGGCTAAAGAGATGAACTACCGTCCCAATCCTTTTGCCATGAGCCTGCGGAAAAATGCGCCACGTATCATTGGAGTGGTAGTCCCGGATATTGTCACTCATTTCTTTGCATCAATTCTGAATGGAATAGAGAATATGGCTATTGCCAACGGGTATTTCGTGATTATCACGACCTCGCATGAGTCTTACGAGCACGAAAAAAGAAATATTGAGAATCTGGTCAATATGCGCGTGGAAGGTATCATCGCCTGTCTGTCTCAAGAAACAACCGATTTCTCCCACATCTCCGCCTTGAAAAACATTAATATGCCACTTATCTTATTCGACCGTGTTTGCCTGACCGACCAATTTTCATCGGTGATAGCAGATGGGGCCCAATCCGCACAGATAGCTACACAGCATCTTCTGGATAATGGAAGTAAGCGGGTAGCTTTTATCGGTGGAGCCAATCATCTGGATATTGTAAAGAGAAGAAAACATGGTTATCTGGAAGCCTTGCGTGAGAATCGTATTCCTATCGAAAAAGAGCTGGTAGTCTGCCGGAAGATTGATTATGAGGAAGGCAAGATTGCCACAAAAACTTTACTGTCACTTCCACAGCCTCCGGATGCTATTCTTGCCATGAATGACACATTGGCTTTCGCAGCAATGGAAGTTATCAAAAACCATGACCTCCAGATTCCGGATGATGTGGCAATCATCGGGTATACAGACGAGCAACATGCTAATTATGTGGAACCGAAATTATCTGCTGTATCACATCAGACCTATAAAATGGGAGAAACTGCCTGCCAACTACTTATCGATCAGATAAAAGGAGATAAGACTATCAAGCAGGTGACGATTCCAACACATTTGCAGATTAGGGAGAGTAGTATAAAAAAATCAAAAATGTAATCTTCTGTAATATAAGCAAGAAGGAACAAAACATAAGGAGTAGTCAAACGACATCATGACAATGAGGATTATGGATTGATGATGAAAATGAAAAGAATGCAAATCAAGCTATTGTATGAGATAAATGGAACAATCCTATAGGATATGACTTACCTGCAGATAAGAATTTCCATGGTATTACTCCTGGTAGAAATACAATATATGAAATACTTCAGTTTTAGAAATAATTCATAGAATAAAAATCATATCTAAACCAATGCTATATTAATAATAAGCTCCCTTATTCTATCCTTTGCCATAGATGAAATAGGATTAGAATAAGGGAACTTTATTTTAATAAATTCCAAATGATAATAAGTGATTATTTTTCGCACTTTAACATTTGAATATCAAATACTAAAGTTGAATAACCTAAAATAGTAATCGAAGAACCTTTTGGAGTATAATCACTACTACCATAACCATATTTCCATGGAACATACACTTCCAAACGTTCACCAATTTTTCTTCGTTGCAATACCTCTGACAAACCAGTCACAAGCCCATTAATTGTTAAGTTCGCAGTTCTTGAAAAATCAATGCTAGGATTCGCTTCAGTAAAAGAGCCATCAAACGCTTCCCCTATAAAGTTATCTTGTTTATCAACATAACCACCAGTATTACCCCAAATGATATAAGAACCTTTATAATATACAGTAACCTCATCTGTTGCCCGCGGGATAATATTTTGAATCACCCCATCTCCCACAGGAGTTTTCTTTTTAAAATAGATAGGAACTCCAGGATATGCAATCATATGAATAGAATCCAACTGACCACGTGTAGCGGTATTTGCATGAGCATTGGCTATTGAATCTATAAAAGCTTCATTACGTGCCTGCCAGTTATCATATTTGCCCGTCTCTTCCGTCTCACTGCAAGCAGTGAATGCAAGAGCCAGCAATACTAAGGAGAATAAATAGATCTTTTTACTCATTCGTCAAAGGTTTATTGTAAAGTTTTCAATAGAGAAGTGATGCTTACTCTGTCTGCGATGATATTATTCAATTCAGAGATAGCTACACGCTCTTGTTGCATGGTATCGCGATTACGCAATGTCACGCAGTTATCTTCTAATGTCTGATGATCGACTGTTACACAGTACGGAGTACCAATAGCATCCTGACGGCGATAACGCTTACCGATACTATCCTTTTCGTCATATTGGCAATGGAAGTGGAACTTCAGGCTGTCAATAACCTCACGGGCTTTTTCAGGCAGACCGTCTTTCTTTACCAACGGCATAACTGCCAGTTTCACCGGAGCCAAAGCAGCAGGTAATTTCAGAACCACACGGCTTTCGCCATTCTCCAATTGCTCTTCGCAATAAGATGCGCTCATGATGCTAAGGAACATACGGTCAACACCGATAGAAGTTTCGATTACGTACGGAGTATAAGACTCGTTCAGTTCCGGATCGAAGTATTTGATGCTCTTGCCGGAGAACTTCTCATGTTGAGACAAGTCGAAGTTAGTACGAGAGTGGATACCTTCCACTTCTTTGAATCCGAACGGCATCAGGAATTCAATATCAGTAGCGGCATTTGCGTAGTGAGCCAGTTTATCGTGATCGTGATAACGATAGCTTGCATCGCCGAATCCAAGAGCTTTATGCCATTTCAAACGGATTTCTTTCCATTTCTTGAACCAGTCAAGTTCAGTTCCCGGTTTTACAAAGAACTGCATTTCCATCTGTTCGAACTCACGCATACGGAAGATGAACTGACGGGCAACGATCTCGTTACGGAAAGCCTTACCAATCTGTGCGATACCGAAAGGAACTTTCATACGACCCGTCTTCTGTACATTGAGGTAGTTTACAAAAATACCCTGTGCAGTTTCCGGACGAAGATAAATCTTCATGGCTCCTTCGGAAGTAGAACCCATTTCAGTAGAGAACATCAGATTAAACTGACGAACTTCTGTCCAGTTCTTTGTACCGGAGATCGGGCATACGATTTCTTCATCAATAATGATCTGACGCAATTCTTCCAGATTACCGTCGTTCAGAGCTTTAGCAAAGCGAGTGTGAAGTGCGTCACGTTTTGCCTGATGCTCCAATACACGTCCGTTGGTAGAACGGAATTGAGCCTCATCAAAAGATTCACCGAATCTCTTGGCAGCTTTCGCTACTTCTTTATTGATTTTATCGTCATACTTAGCCAGCTGATCTTCGATCAACACGTCAGCACGATAACGTTTCTTAGAGTCTTTATTGTCAATCAAAGGGTCATTGAATGCGTCTACGTGTCCGGAAGCCTTCCAGATAGTAGGATGCATAAAGATGGCAGAGTCGATACCGACAATGTTCTCGTGCAACAGCACCATGCTGTCCCACCAGTATTTCTTGATGTTATTTTTCAATTCAACGCCCATCTGACCGTAGTCATACACAGCGCCTAGTCCGTCGTAGATATCGCTCGAAGGGAATACGAAACCATACTCTTTGCAATGCGATACAAGCTTCTTAAAAACGTCTTCTTGTGCCATTTTCTTTTCTATATCTATTAATTTGAATTTGCTTTTTTCGTAAAAAGTGCCACAAAGATAGGGATTTATCTCATAAATAAGACAGGGAGGGTATTAATTTATCTTATTCCTGAACTTCTTCCTCGATTTCCGGTGCCACCATACGGTCATATTCTTCCCGCTCCTGCTCCCGGTCCGCTTTCTTCATTTCTTTGGTCAGCATCTCTTCGGGCATATACAGATTAAAAGGAATACGCATGCATTTCATTTTTTTCACTTCCCGGCTAAATTCAGGACAAGCCACGAAATAGACACGTGAAACGGACACCTTTCCCGGAGTTACCTGTTCGGGGCGTTCAAATCCCGGACTGGTCAGTGACGTATGGAATGTGCCAAGTCCTTCGATAGTAACCGGCTGTCCGATAGACAACAGACTACGGATAGCATCAACCATTTCCGTCAATATACCATCTATCTGCCCGCGATGAAATCCACTCCGTTTTTCCATGTACTCGGCAAATTCTCTATTCCGAATCGGATCTATCAGTTTTTTGGGTACACCATACCATAATTCTTTTCTTTCTCCCGATGTTAAATCGGCTTTTTTTCTCACTACATAAGGCACTGCCATCGTTTATACTCCTTTCTTTTTTCGTTTATACTCGCGTTCTATCTGACACCCGGGTCTCAACACCATTGAGACCCGGGTGTCAAGCATACCAACACCCGGGTGTCAGTGCTCATGAGACCCGGGTGTCAGATAAGTGTTGGCTGCAACAAAATTAAGTCTTTATTGCGAGAGAACAAAAGAATTCTTCTATATTTGTGCATCCCTACATTATACTAAAGAAAAACATAGAACTATGATTAAGATTCTTCTATTGATAGACTATTCAAGCGAATTTGACAGGAAACTGCTACGGGGACTTGTCCAATACTCCAAAGAAAACGGTCCCTGGCTCTTTTACCGGCTGCCTTCTTATTATAGCACAATGCATGGCGAACAAGGCATTTTGAAATGGGCGAAAGAATGGAAAGCCGACGCCATTATCGGTCAGTGGAATAACGATACGATCGATTTGCAGAAGGAGCTGAATATTCCGGTAGTACTACAAAACTACCATCACCGGAGCGTCACTTACTCTAATCTGACAGGTGATTATAAAGGTACGGGAAGAATGGCAGCCCAGTTTTTTGCCAAAAGAATGTTTCGCAATTTTGCTTATTTCGGTGTTAAAGGAGTTGTTTGGTCTGACGAACGCTGCGAAGGTTATCGGCAGGAGGTAAAACGTATCGGAGGCGAATTTTTCAGTTTCGAATCGGATAAGCAGGAAGACGAGATAAGAATGGAAGTAAGCCAATGGTTGCAGCAACTCCCAAAGCCAGTCGCTCTATTTTGTTGTGATGATGCGCACGCCCTGTTCATTTCTGAAACTTGCAAAATGACGAATATTCCTATTCCGGAAGAAATTGCTTTATTAGGCGTGGACAATGACGAACTGATGTGTAATATTTCCGACCCTCCCATTTCATCCATAGAGCTCGAAGTAGAAAGAGGAGGCTATTCTATCGGCAGACTTATTCATCAACAAATAAAGAAGGAACATGAAGGCACTTTCAATATTGTTATCAACCCCATCCGCATCGAACTACGCCAATCGACGGAGAAACACAATATTAAAGACCCTTACATTCTCGAAGTAGTGAAATATATAGATTCACATTACAGCTCCGATTTGACCATAGAGTCTCTGCTTGCAAACATTCCGCTATCCCGCAGAAACTTCGAAGTGAAATTCAAAAACGCACTGAATACCTCTATATACCAATATATTCTGAATTGCCGGTGTAATCATCTTGCAGATCTACTGCTCACAACCGACCGTCCATTGGCCGATTTAGCAATGGAAGTAGGCTTTACAGACTATAATAACATTGCCCGGATTTTCAAAAAATTCAAAGGATGTTCACCTATTGAATACCGGCAGAAAAAGACTAGACAAAGATAAAATAAACGCTTTCTGAAGACTGTTTTTCGTTTTGACATTAAGATCATTCATGAGAATGACCTACCTTTGTTTTCATACCTTTCGAAATACATTTTAGATATTAATACTATGCAAAGACATACCATAAGAGGAAAAACAAGAACGATTATCTATCCTATTATTATTTGTTTGGGGATCACCTCAATAATGGGGTGCAAAAGATTAGAGATTAACCAAACAAAAAGAAACTGGGAGAAGCTATCCGCCTACTTTACCCCACCACCACTGTATCAGGAGAAATTTGGAACTTACCGCAACCCTCTTTTATTTTACAATGGAGATACAGTCAAAAACGCAGACGACTGGCTAAAACGAAGAAAAGAAATAAAAGACAAATGGTTGAACCTGATCGGTCATTGGCCGGCTATCATCACCAATCAAAAACTGGAGATTATAAAAACCACAGAACGCGAAGATTTCAAACAACATTTAGTGCGTTTTTATTGGACTCCTCTGGAACAGACTTACGGCTATTTACTGGAACCAAATAAGAAAGGAAAACATCCTGCCGTTATCACAGTATTCTACGAACCGGAAACAGCTATCGGATGGGGAGGAAAAGCTAATAGAGATTTCGCCTACCAATTAACCAAAAGAGGATTCGTTACTCTCTCATTAGGAACTAGACAGACCACCAAAGATAAGACTTACTCTCTCTATTACCCGACTATTAACAACTCCACTATGCAACCTCTTTCAGTACTTGCTTATGCGGCAGCCAATGCATGGGAAGTATTAGCCAGAGTCGAAAGTGTCGACTCTACCCGAATTGGTATCATGGGACACTCTTACGGTGCTAAATGGGCTATGTTTGCTTCTTGTTTATATGAAAAGTTTGCCTGCACCGCCTGGAGTGATCCGGGTATCGTCTTTGATGAAACCAAAGATAATTATATCAATTATTGGGAACCTTGGTACTTGGGGTATTATCCTCCACCCTGGAAAAAAATCTGGAGCAACAACGGCAATAACTCTTCAACAAGTGTCTATGCCAGACTATGTAAAGAGGGGCATGATTTACATGAACTCCATTCTTTATTGGCTCCTCGCCCATTTCTCGTATCAGGAGGTTATTCTGATAATGTAGACAGATGGATTCCATTAAATCACTCTGTCGCAGTCAACCGACTTTTGGGTTATCATCATCGAGTGGCAATGACGAACAGGCCCAAACATGATCCTACTCCCGAATCAAACGAAACTATATATAAGTTCTTCGAATGGTTCTTAAAAAGAAAAACGCCAAAAGAAGATTAACAATACATTATTCTTCGTTTTTTGAAGATAGTTTTTCGTTTTTGCCACCGCACATGTCTTTGAAACAGAATACTTTTGTATCATTAACTAGTTAACCGGTCTAAAGAGACTATTGTTAGAAATTAAAATTTCAAATCGACGATCTAATATTTAAAAACTTATCATGCAATGAAGAAAATCAGATGGAATCCAAGGTTAGTAACCTCGTTGTTTATTACTCTTTTAATGTGCACTCTCGATTGTCTTGCACAAGAAGTAATAAAAGGGTTTGTGAAAGATGGTAATGATGAACCATTACCTGGCGTATCTGTAGCTGTCAAAGGTGCAACGAATGTCGGTACCATTACAAATGTTGACGGAAAATATAGCATTAATGCCCATAAGAATGACGTATTGGTATTCTCCTATATCGGAATGGTCAGCCAGGAAGTCAAAGTAGGTAATAAGACGAATATCAATATCACTCTTAAAGAAGATGTTTCCTCGCTGGATGAAATCGTAGTGGTAGGCTATGGAACTCAAAAGCGCGGTAGTCTGACCGCCGCCATATCTACTGTCTCCGATAAAGAAATCCTTAAAGCCCCAACCATGGGAATCAGTAATATCATCGGTGCACGTGTTGCCGGTATTTCCGCCGTACAAGCCAGTGGACAACCCGGTGCGGATAATGCCTCCTTGTCCATACGCGGGCAAAGTGGTATCATCTATGTTATTGACGGCATCAGAAGAAGCGCAAGTGACTTCAACGGACTCGATCCGAATGAAATAGAATCTGTGTCTGTATTAAAGGATGCATCAGCCGTAGCCGTTTATGGTCTGGACGCAAATGGAGCATTCATTGTCACAACCAAAAAGGGACAAACAGATAAAGTCACCATTAGCTATACAGGTACTGTGGGTATCAGCCAGAATGCAGAAGAACAAGAATGGCTCGACGGACCGGGATATGCTTATTGGTACAATAAAGCCCGTCTTCTACAAGGTGATACGGAAGTGTTTACTGTCGACATGGTGCGCAAAATGCGCGAGGGTGTCGACGGATGGGGAAATACCAATTGGTACGATAAAGTATATGGAACCGGTGTTCGCCAACATCATAATATTTCAGCATCAGGAGGAAGTGAAAAGATTCGTTTCTTCACATCTATCGGTTATCTGGAAGAAAAAGGAAATATAGATAAGTTCAAATACCGTCGAATGAATCTTCGTTCTAATATCGACGCACAGTTGGCTAAAGGACTTAGTCTGTCATTAGGTGTTTCGGGGCGTATAGAAAAACGGGATGCTCCCAAATTTTCTGCCGATCCGGATGATTGGATGAATATTCCCCAACAGGTATGCTATGCTTTGCCATATGTACAGGACACTTATGAATATAATGGGAAAATATACGATGTTTCAACCCCGACTTCCGGTTCTCCGGTAGCTCCTATCGCATCCATATACGATTCAGGATATAACAGGTCCAACCAATCATATATGCAGTCTAATTTCAGTCTGAAATACGACACACCTTGGCTTAAAGGATTAAGTTTAAAATTCCAGGGAGCGTACGACTTAGTTCATGGGATGACTAAACAGTTGACCAAGCCGAATGAAGTCATGATTATGGATTTACCTAATGCAGCCACTACCACACTCACCTACCATAAGGACTACAGTGTTTTGAAAGATACACCTATATTATCCGAATCGGCATCACGCGCCCAAGAGTTCACTACGCAAACCAGTATCACATATGATAACAAATTTGGAGATCACTCGATCGGAGTATTATTGCTGGCCGAAACACGGGAACGTAATAGCAACAATCTCGGTGTAACGGGAACCGGATTAGATTTCATTCAGTTGGATGAGTTGAACCAAATCACAGGATTCACCAAAGAGGGGAAAGAGCAACCTGCTAAACCTTCGGGGAGCAGCAGCCAGACACGTGTAGCCGGTTTTGTAGGTCGTTTGAACTACAATTACGCTGACAAATATTATTTGGAGGCTTCACTACGCCACGATGGTAGTTATCTGTTTGGTGGTATGAACAAACGCTGGGTCACCCTGCCCGGTCTCTCTCTTGCCTGGAGAATCAATAATGAAAAATGGTTTCATGCTACTTGGGTAGACAATCTGAAATTAAGAGCAGGTATTGGAAAAACTGCAACCAGCGGTATCCAGCCTTTCCAATGGAGAAATACGATGAGCACATCCCCCAATTCTGTAGTAATAGGCGGAGCCAGTCAAACTGCTATCTATCCGTCCGTATTGGGAAATCCCAATTTGACATGGGCGCAATGCCTCAACTATAATATCGGAGTAGATGTAACTTTATGGAATGGATTATTAGGAATGGAACTGGATGCTTTTTATAAATATGAATATGACAAATTATCTTCTGTAACCGGTTCGCACACTCCTTCCATGGGAGGCTATTATTTTTCAACTGCCAACGTTAATAAAGCAGATTATAAGGGTTTTGATGTCACCTTTACACATCAGAACAGAATCGGAAGTTTCAGCTATGGAGCCAAATTAATCTGGTCATACGCATACGGAAGGTGGCTCAAATATGCAGGTGACTCTGAAAACACACCGGAATACAGACGACTGACCGGAAAGCAAATCGGTTCGAAAATGGGATTCATTGCCCAAGGATTGTTCCAGAGTGAGGAAGAGATAGCCAACTCCGCTACCATGCCCGACCGACCGGCTTATCCCGGATATATCAAGTATATGGATAGAAATGGAGACGGTATTATAACAGTCAATCAAGATCAAGGGTATGTAGGTAAAAGCTCAAGACCGACCCACACAGGTTCTTTCAATTTATTCGGTAACTGGAAAGGATTCGATTTTGATATTTTGGCATCATGGGGGCTTGGCAGCGATGTTGCATTAACCGGAGTATATACGGCAACCGGTTCATCCGGAATCCAAAGCGCTACGGCCTTCACGCGTCCATTCTATCAGAATGGCAATGCACCAGTCTATCTGGTGGCAAACTCCTGGACACCCGAAAATACAAATGCAGAGTTCCCTTGTCTGGAAATCAATCCGAGAAGTTTGAATAACGGGCTGGCCTCCACATTCTGGTATCGTAACGGAAACTATTTGAGAATAAAAACAGCACAAATAGGATACAATTTCCCTAAAAAATGGTTGAGCCCATTGGGAGTGGAAGCTCTTCGCCTCTATGTTGAGGGATACAACCTTCTGACTTTCAGCGCTGTGTCCAAGTACAACATCGACCCGGAATCTCCAGCTGTAAACAATGGATATTATCCGCAACAAAGGACTTATACACTTGGAGCTAAAATCACATTCTAAAATATACGCTATATGAAAAAGTTATGTATTAATATATCACTCTTCTTTATGTTGCTGACTTTAAGTTCGTGCAACGACTGGCTGGATGAAGTAAAACAAACGACTACCGTTAGTGATGAAATCATCTGGCAAGATGAAACCCAGGTTGACAAATATGTGAATAGTTTCTATCCCCTCCTGCATGATTACGGTCAATTCGGGGAGGCCCAATTCTACGGAAGTTTTACAGAAAGTCTGACTGACGCATTTAAGTATGGTTCATATACGCTAGGACACAGAGCCGGCCATCCTAATCTTTATGTACTTACACCGGATGCTATCTCTCCGGATAACTGTCTATACAGTATCTGGCTACGTTCAACAGCATACAAACAGATCCGAGAAACAAACCAATTTCTATCTCTACAAAGAAAATATTCCGAATTTTCAGCAGACAGAAATAAGCTTTGGGAAGCTCAAGTACGCTTTTTCCGCGCATTTGTATATTTCCAGTTAGCCAAAAGACATGGAGGTGTCATCTTGTATGACGATCTGCCGGTATCAACTAATAAAGCCCGCAGCAGTGCTGAAGAAACCTGGCAATTCATAGCCGACGATCTTGATTTTGCAGCCAATAATTTACCCAAGGAATGGGATGCGGCAAATAAAGGGCGTATCACCAAAGGAGCAGCCTATGCACTGAAATCGAGAGCAATGTTATATGCCAAACGTTGGCAGGATGCCTATGATGCTGCTAATAATGTAATTGCACTCAAACTATATGGTCTGACGGACAAATATGAAGATGCATGGAAAGGGAATAATAAAGAAGCGATTCTGGAGTTTGATTATGATGCTGCCAACGGGCCTAATCATCTTTTCGACCGATATTATGTACCACAATGTGATGGTTATGACAATGGTTCAACAGGAACTCCTACCCAGGAAATGGTAGAATGTTATGAAAGCAAAAATGGAGAAAAGATAGACTGGACACCCTGGCATGGCATTACTGATGAGACTCCTCCATACGACCAACTGGAACCTCGCTTCGCCGCAACTGTAATCTATAGAGGATGTACCTGGAAAGGGAAAAAGATGGATTGCAGCCTTGACGGAAAGAATGGTGTGTTTATGCCTTACCGGGAACAGGGTACTTCATACGGCAAAACCACAACCGGTTATTTTTTAAGGAAATTGTTAGACGAAACGCTGACAGACGTCAAAAATGGGAAAAGCGCCCAACCGTGGGTTGAAATTCGCTATGCCGAAGTTTTATTGAACAAAGCGGAAGCAGCTTATCGACTCAATAAGATCGGGGAAGCCCAAAGTGCAATGAATGAGGTACGCGCCAGAGTAAAAGTGAATTTACCGGGTAAATTCTCTACAGGCGAGGCTTGGTTCAAAGATTACAGAAATGAAAGAAAGGTTGAACTAGCCTATGAAGGTCATTTATTCTGGGATATGCGTCGTTGGGAATTAGCCCATATTGAATACAACAACTATCGCACACATGGCTTTAAAATCATTGGTGCTACCAATACATACGAATATGTTGATTGCGACGGACAGGACCGCAAGTTTATAAAGAAATTATATGTCCTTCCTGTACCGTCTGAAGAATTGAAGAATAACTCATTGATTGAGCAATATGATGAATGGAAATAACAATAAAACTCTTAGAACAATGAAAAACAAAATTATATCAATCATCCAGGCATTAGTTCTTCTATGGGGAGTAACTAGTTGTCACAGTCCTGAAGAGTTGGGTTCTGACATTCAACGCGAAGGTATCAACAGCATCACTGCATCGTTTCCGAACGATGACAGCAGCGAAAATAGTTTCAAAGGTGAGATAGATTATACCAATCATTCAATCACATTTATTTTCCCATACAATTATCCCAAATTGTCGGATAATGTATTGCCGACCTCTGCACTAAAGCGGGTAAGATTGAGTGCCAGTTTAGCGAATAATGTCAGTGTAACTCCACCATTACTTTATATGGATCTTACCCAAGACAACTATATCACAGTGAAAGATCAGACCTCCGGGACTAGTACCGAATTCAAAGTAATAGGTGAAATCCGTAAGAGCAACGAATGTAGCATCACAAAATTCGATATTCCTGCCATAGGGCTATTGGGAGTCATTAATGAAAACGAAAAAACAATTTCATTAGTAACCATAGATAATGTAGGGGAGCAGATAGCTAACATTGATATCTCACATGGAGCAACATGCAGTCCCAATCCCGAAACAGAAGCACTAGACTATGAACAAGAACAGACCATCGTCGTCACAGCACAGAATGGCATAGATAAAGCAACATATACGGTAAAAAAAGATATTCCGCAAAAAACTGTTGCAGGTATTCGCCAAGGAAGCGGTAAGCTATTATGGTCTAAAAGACTATCTGAAATAAGCGGTATTCTACTACCGGGTAAAGTAACCGGACTTGCAGTAGTCGACAAATATGTTGTCATCAACGAACGTGCCAATGATCGTGCCATTTACTTAAATAGCCAGACCGGAGAAATAGCAGGTTCTATGGATATCAGCCAATTTGCCGGTGATAATTCAAACTTCCATGCAACAGCAGATCGGGGAAATAATATTTTATTCTGCAGCTATACTCCATCAGGAGGTACTTTCACCGTATGGAAAGCTAATGGAGTGAATGAGAAACCACAGAAATATATTGAATATAAAACTGGCACTAATATAAGATTTGGTTGGAAGATCTCTATCCAGGGAGATTTGGATGCCAATGCCCTTATCACAACTCCGGTATTCCAAAAAGATAGTAAAGTACAATTCGCCCGCTGGCGTGTCATAAATGGTACTTTACAATCACAAAGTCCGGAATTTGTCATTATGAGTTCCTCTCTGCTGACTTCAAACTGGATTAAATGGGCGGATGTGATTTATGCTGATGACACCGACACTCAAAGTGACTATTTCTTGGCCAGCCATGTCACAGACACTTCTGCCAAACGCTATTTCTACTGGTTTAAAGGAACAGACAATAGCATAAAAGCGGCAAATACAGGTGCTCCGGGTAACACAATTATCAATGCCGTAGACTATGCCGTGTTCAACAAAGTACCTTATGTCATTTACAATCATGTAAATAGTTTCAACTATGCCGTAACTGGTTCTGATGCTGTCCGTATGTATGACCTTAGCAGCGGTTCATTCGATAACCAGATAGTAGTATGTCCGGACAAGATATATGGAGGTCGCGAGAATTCCGGTCAGAACACCGAAGGAACCGGAGATGTCGTATTTAAAGTTGCCAAAAATGGTTATTATCTATACGTTTATCTCGTATTCTCTAATGGAGGCATCGCCTGCTACCAATATGACTGTATTGATATGTAATACAAACAACCAGTAATCAACCTTATAATATACCACTAAATATGAAATTAAAAAATTTATGGTTAATAGCAGTTGCAATACTCATATACGCTTGCAATGCAGAAGAAACGAGATCGTGGGAAGTTACTTTTGATCCAAACAAGCCCAAAGATCCAAATGAACAAAGCATTATTAATGTGGCGGCAGGCAAATTCTATAAAATGAATGTTGTAGCCAACAGTGCCTATGCTGATAAAGCCCCTCTCGATCCCTGGACATCCGGCACCAAACTGACGGATGAGGAGACCGGTACCCTCTCGACTAAAAACAGAGGAGTCGGTTGGAATGCACAAACTGTAGAAGTAATAATTGATTTGGGATCATTACGCAGTATCACAGAAGTATCAGTACATGCTATTTCCGATCCGACATCACAAATTGTATTCCCTGCTCAAATAGAAGTATCAACCAGCAAGGACAAAAGCCAATGGGAAAAAGCAGCCTCACCAATTAGCTATTCCGACAGTAACGGAAAGTCGGACGCTTGGGGAAAAACAGACTTTAGTAATGTAGCATGCAGATATGTGAAAGCGACTCTCAAATCTTCAGCTTCCACCAGTACGATGATGCTCATCGACGAAATCAAGGTAATGGGAGAATTTCATAATGACATGAAGTACGTCCCCGAAAAAGGATGTTATCATGGAGCATTCCCACCATTATACGGATTCGATCCGGAAGACCGCGAAGGAAGTACTGACCAGTGTGCCGTTGCCTTATTTGAAAAATTGGTGGGAAAACAACTATCTATGATCTTATGGTATCAGAATATGGAACCGGGACGAAATTTCAGCGAAATGCAAACAGTACGTGAGAAATACTGGGGAAAAAACTATCAGGGCAAATACCGATTCTTCCTTTACGGATGGCTGCCCGTCATTCCCACCCAGCAAATGGCAAATGGCGAACTTGACGATTTTCACAAATCATACTTCGCCGAAGTGGCTGCCCAAAAAGTACGTGACATGGGACCTATCTGGTTCAGACCAGCCAACGAAATGAATGGAAGCTGGACTCCGTATTACGGAGATCCCACAAACTATGTCAAGGCTTGGAGACGTATGTATAACATTGCAGAACAGTTGGGTGTCACTGCCTACAATGTCTTCGTATGGTCACCCAACAGTGTAAGCATGCCGGGTACGGAAGCAAACGCAATGAAAAACTATTATCCAGGAGATATGTATGTAGATTGGCTGGGAGTAAGCTGTTATCCACCATCGCTTAGTGCTACTTATCCGGAAGAAAGAAGATATCCGCTCACGCTGATGCAAGGAATCAAGCAGGTATCGGCAGACAAGCCTATCATGATTAGTGAAGGAGGATACTCCAGTACATGCGACCACCAGAGATGGGTAAGAGAATGGTTTAAGCTGAAGGATGAAGAGCCACGTGTCAAGGCCGTCGTATGGGAGAATCACGAAAATGCAGAGAATGGTGACCGCCGTCTGCAAAGTGACCCTCTGGCACTTGAACTGTACAAGGAACTCGTCCAGGATCCTTACTGGCTTGATCTGATCCCGGATGCTGTGTACAGTGAAATTGAAACAAGAAAAAATAATTCAAAATAATCAAAGACAACAAGTATTCTAGTATGAAAAGACTGACTCCATATAGCTGGCTGATTCTGATTATATTCTCCTCCTGCCTGACTGGTAATAAAGTAGCAAGTACTGATAAACAGATAGAAAGTTTATTATCGCAAATGACTTTGGAAGAAAAAATTGGAATGTTGCACAGTAACACGATGTTTTCAAGTACCGGTGTTCCAAGGCTTGGCATCCCCGACCTGCACTACTCCGACGGACCTCACGGAGTAAGATTTGAGGGAGTAGCCAATGGGTGGGAATCCGCCCAATGGGATAACGACGCATGTAGCTATCTACCTGCATTAAGCGCCTTAGCATCTACTTGGAACCGTGATCTGGCACAGCTATATGGAGAAGTTCTTGGAGCTGAATGTAAAGCACGCGGCAAGCATGTGAGTCTGGCTCCGGGAGTCAACATTCACCGTTCCTTACTCAATGGACGTAATTGGGAATATTTCAGCGAGGATCCTTTCTTCTCCGGTGAACTGGCTGTTCCATATATACAAGGAGTACAGTCACAAGGAGTAGCCTCTTGTGTGAAGCATTTTGCTCTGAACAGCCAGGCATACAACCAGTACAAAGTGAGTGTAGAAGTAGACGAACGCACCTTACACGAAATTTATCTTCCGGCTTTTGAAGCTGCCATACAACGAGGTGGAGCCATGGCAGCCATGGCGGCATATAACAAGGTTCGAGGGTTGTGGTGTACGGAAAGTCCTTATCTTCTTGATACTTTACTTCGTGATGAACTAGGATTTGACGGATTAGTCGTATCAGACTGGAATGCAGTCCATAACACAGAGCGAACAGCTCTGTGTGGTATGGATGTCGAAATGGGAACAAGCATCAAAGAAAATGGGAAATATGCTTTCAATAAATATTATTTAGCCGATCCTTTATTGAAGAAAGTACGTAATGGAGAGATTCCGGAAGAAGCTGTCAACAAAAAAGTACGTAATATTCTGAAATTGATGATTCGACTTGATTTAATAGGACAAGTTCCTTATGACACTACAGGTATGGCAGCCAAACTTGCAATACCTGCCCATACTAAGGCTGCCAGAGAAATAGCGGAGGAATCATTGGTATTATTGAAGAATTCCAAAGATATGCTACCACTAGACCCGGCACAATACAAGAATGTCGCAGTGATTGGCGCAAATGCAACCGAAGTATTTGCAGCAGGAGGTGGCAGTACAAAACTCAAAGCTAAATATGAAGTCACTCCTTTGGAAGGGCTACAAAATCTTTTAGATGGAAAAGCCCGGATCGAATATGCACCCGGTTATCAATTGAGTAAAAAGGCGTATAAGGTTGGCCATTGGTTCACGAACGAATTTGATAAATTCGATGAAGAGTTATATAAGAAAGCAATCAATACAGCTGCTCAAGCAGAATTGGTAATCTATATAGGTGGAACCTCCCACGAACATGGTTCTGACTGTGAAGGGTATGATAAGCCGAATTTAAAGCTTCCCTACCAACAAGACAGATTATTAAAAGGTATCCTGGAGGTTAATCCCAACACTGTAGTGGTACTAATCTCCGGTGGCCCCGTCGAGATAGGAGAATGGTATAATGATGCTACGGCATTACTGCACGGCAGTTTTCTAGGGATGGAAGGAGGAAATGCACTGGCACGTACATTGTTTGGAGCAGTCAATCCTTCGGGAAAACTGACTACTACCTGGTGTAAGCGTCTGGAAGATATGCCTGATCACGTATTTGGAGAATATCCGGGTATAAACGACACCGTCCGTTTCAAGGAAGGGCTTATGGTCGGCTACCGCTACTTCGATACTTACCGTGTAGTCCCCCAATTTGAATTCGGTTATGGATTATCCTATACCACTTTTACTTATTCAAACATAAAGATGAAACCTGTATGGAAAGACTCGGACACAGAGTTTGCCGTATCATTCACCATTACTAACACGGGAAAACGATATGGCCAGGAAATTGCACAGTTATATTTGCATCAAAACAAATGTTCTGTAGAACGCCCGTTTAAAGAATTAAAAGGGTTCACTAAGGTTGGCTTAAAACCGGGTGAATCCAAACAAGTCACTATCAAGTTACCGCGCCGCGCCTTACAATACTACGATACCGAAAGTAAATGCTGGAAAGACGAACCTGGCATGTTTACAGTATTAATAGGCGCATCGTCACGGGACATCAAATTACAGAAAGATTTCGAACTGAAAAAATAAAAACACATGGGAAACAATAACCTTATAAGCAGCAAAAAGACATACTACATATCAATTGCAATTCTGGCAGGGATGTTCTTTATCTTCGGATTTGTGTCGTGGGTCAATGCCATACTGATTCCATACTTCCGCATATCCTGTGAACTGACACATTTCGAATCCTACTTTGTCGCCTTTGCATTTTATATCGCCTACTTTGTAATGGCTATCCCCTCGGGAGTACTTCTCAAGAAAGTGGGATTCAAGCGAGGTATTATGTATGGTTTTATGCTTACCGCCTTAGGAGCTTTCTTATTTGTTCCGGCAGCATTAGCCCGTCAATTCGAGATATTCCTGGCCGGTCTATTTTCCATCGGCACCGGATTAGCCATATTGCAAACTGCCGCTAATCCTTATGTCACTATTATCGGTCCTATTGATAGTGCCGCCAAACGAATCAGTATTATGGGAATATGCAATAAATTCGCAGGTATCGTCTCACCACTCATATTTGCTGCATTGATATTAAATGTTACCGACAAGGAGCTTTTTGCCACTATAGAATCGGGGACTTTAGACATAGTCACAAAGAATGCTATGCTTGACGAATTAATACAACGCGTCATTGTGCCTTATGCTGTTCTAGGCGTTATTTTACTGCTTACCGGTATCGGTATCCGTTACTCCATTCTGCCTGAAATCAATACAGACGAAGAAAACAGCACGGAAGATACAGGTAGCCACCATCACACCAGAAAAAGTATTTTCGACTTTCCCTACCTTATCTTGGGAGCAGTGGCTATATTTCTTCATGTAGGAACACAGGTTATCGCAATTGATACAATCATCAATTATGCCAATTCGATGGGTATGGACCTGCTCGAAGCTAAAACATTTCCCTCATATACATTGGCCTGTACTATGATTGGTTACCTCCTGGGGATCCTGTTAATACCCAAATATGTTTCACAAAAAAATGCACTTATAGGTTGTACCATCATCGGATTACTCCTTTCATTCGGAGTTGTATTTGCAGATTTTGAAGTAACTCTGTTCGGTCATCATGCCAATGCCTCCATTTTCTTTCTGAATGCATTGGGTTTCCCGAATGCTTTAATCTACGCAGGTATCTGGCCACTTTCCATTCATGGACTAGGGAAATTCACCAAAACCGGTTCCTCTCTTCTTATTATGGGATTATGTGGCAATGCCATTCTGCCTCTGATATATGGTCATCTGGCAGATATGTATAGTCTGCGTTTCGGTTATTGGGTATTGATTCCCTGTTTTTTATATTTGGTTTTCTTTGCAGTTAAAGGTCATAAAATAGACTCCTGGAAATAAATTAAAAACGAAATAATATGGAAAGACTCATCATAACAAATGGAAAACTCATTCTACCAACAGGCATAGAAATGGGCCAAACATTGATATGCGAAAATGGAAAAATTGAGCAGATTATTCCCAATGAAAGCTATCAACCGCTCGTTGGTGACAAGGTAATAGACGCCCGTCAGAATTATGTTTCACCAGGATTCATCGACATGCATATCCACGGAGGAGGAGGACATGACTTCATGGATGGTACTGTCGAGGCTTTTCTCGGAGTGGCCGAAACACATGCCAAGTATGGTACTACCGCAATGGTTCCCACCACACTTACCAGCACTAACGAGGAGTTAATGACGACGTTTACCGTATATCGGAAAGCCAAAGAAATGAATATCAATGGTTCGCAGTTTATCGGTTTACATTTGGAAGGACCTTACTTTTCACCGAAACAATGTGGTGCGCAAGACCCGAACTTCCTGAAAAAGCCGCAAGCTGAAGAATACAATGCCATTCTGGAAGCCTCAAAAGATATTATCCGTTGGAGCGTAGCTCCAGAGTTGGAGGGTGCTCTAGCACTAGGGCAAACTCTGCAACAACATCATATTCTCCCCTCCATCGCTCATACCGACGCGATTTATGAAGAAGTTGAGAAAGCCTTTACAGCAGGTTATACACATGTGACCCACCTTTATTCGGCCATGTCATCAGTGACCCGCAAAAATGCTTTCCGCTATGCCGGAGTAGTAGAAGCCGCCTACTTGATTGAAGATATGACAGTGGAGATTATTGCCGATGGCATACATCTTCCGAAACCCCTGCTCCAATTCGTATACAAGTTCAAAGGAGTTGATAAAACAGCCCTCTGCACTGATGCCATGAGAGGAGCGGGTATGCCGGACGGTGAATCGATATTAGGTAGCCTCAACAATGGCCAGAAAGTCATTATCGAAGACGGAGTGGCCAAAATGCCGGATCGGAAAGCTTTTGCCGGTAGTGTTGCAACAACCGACCGGCTGGTTCGAACCATGATATATTTAGCCGGTGTTCCTCTCATTGACGCCGTCCGTATGATGAGCCTGACGCCCGCCCGTATTCTTCATATTGACAAAGAAAAAGGTTCTTTAGAAATCGGTAAGGATGCCGACATAGTCATTTTTGATAATCAAATAAATATAAATAATACAATATTAAAAGGCCATGTTATCTATACTAAATGAAACTAAGACCAAAGTTTTTCAGCAGGAACAATTAACAGTTCGAATTTTCCCGTCCATTCAAGAGATGGGCAGTGTAGCCGCAAAAGAAGTCGGCGACCAAATTTGTCGTTTATTGGAAAGCAAACCGGAAATAAATATGATTTTCGCCGCTGCCCCCTCACAAAATGAGTTTTTGAGTCATCTGATTCATGACAAGCGCATCGACTGGACCAGAATAAACGCTTTTCATATGGATGAATACATCGGTATACATCCGGAAGCCCCACAAAGTTTTGGACATTTCCTTAGAATTCGTATCTTTGACAAAGTTCCTTTCAAGAAAGTCAACTATCTGAATGGTCTGGCGGAAAACCTTGAAGAGGAATGTCAGCGATATGCAGACTTGCTGACTAAGCATCCGGTTGACATCGTTTGTCTGGGAATTGGAGAAAATGGGCATATTGCTTTCAATGATCCGGATGTAGCAGACTTTAATGATCCCAAACTTGTGAAAGTAGTTGAGCTGGATCCAATATGTCGCCAACAGCAAGTCAATGAAAAATGCTTCATGACACTAGACTTAGTACCCAAAGAAGCTTTAACACTCACGATACCGGCTTTGCTAAGAGCTGAATGGATGTTTTGTATCGTCCCGTTCAAAAATAAAGCTCAAGCAGTCTATCAGACTGTTTATGGTGAAGTTTCAGAAAAATGTCCGGCCAGCATATTGCGAAGAAAAGAAAATTCTTCATTATATTTGGACCCGGAAAGTGCAGAAAGAATTAATTTATAAAGGATTATGAAAAACAGAATCTCACTTCTTCTTATACTACTGGCTATTAGCTTCAGTATACACGCACAAAAAGTTATGCGGATCGGAATTATTGGTCTGGACACATCCCATTCCACCGCTTTCACCGAACTGATTAATAGTGGTTCGGATGAGACCTTTTCCAAAGGTTTTAGGGTAGTAGCAGCGTATCCGTACGGTTCAAAGACTATTCAATCCAGTTACGAACGAATCCCCGGATACATTGAAAAGGTCAAAGCAAATGGCGTGGAAATCACCTCATCAATAGCAGATTTACTGGAAAAAGTAGACTGTGTCCTTTTGGAAACCAATGACGGCAGACTACATTTGGAACAAGCCGTCGAGGTATTCAAATCAGGTAAGATATGCTATATTGACAAACCTATCGGAGCTACTTTAGGAGATGCAATCGCTATTTATGAAATGGCAGAAAAATACAATGCGCCTGTTTTTTCCTCTTCTGCTCTTAGATTTACTCCTCAAAACCAGAAATTAAGAAATGGAGAATTTGGCAAAATCCTTGGAGCCGATTGTTATTCTCCTCACAAAGTGGAACCAACGCATCCGGATTTCGGTTTCTATGGTATTCATGGAGTAGAAACATTATACACAATTATGGGGACAGGATGCGAATCAGTCAACCGGATGTCTTCAGATAGAGGGGATATAGTAGTAGGACGATGGAAAGATGGTAGAATCGGAACTTTTAGGGCTATTATAAAGGGACCGCAAATTTATGGAGGAACAGCCTATACTTCAAAAGGAGCAGTAGCCGCAGGAGGTTACCAAGGTTATAAAGCGCTTCTTGAACAGATTCTTAAATACTTTCAAACAGGAATCTCTCCTATCTCCAGAGAAGAAACAATTGAAATATTCACTTTCATGAAAGCATCCAATATGAGTAAAGAAGAGAATGGAAGAATTGTCACATTGGAAGAAGCTTACCAAAAAGGATGGAAAGACGCCCGGAAATTAATCAAAACCTATAATAAATAAGAAAATGAAATTTATATATAAAGGAATCGGGCTTATATCAATCTTATTTATAGTTTCTTCATGTTCTTTCTCCAAGAAACAGATTATGAATAAGGCGGAAGCCAATGATTCATGTAAAATAGAAGTAGTGGTTCTCGATCCCGGACATTTCCATGCCAGCCTACTTCAAAAAGAGACATTGACAGATGTCAGTGACACCATCCGGATATATGCCCCCGAAGGAATAGCCGTCAACCAATATCTGGAAAGCATTGATTCTTATAATCAGCGGGCGGAATCTCCTACGACATGGAAAAAACAAGTATATACCGGAGATGATTATCTCCAGAAAATGCTTGCCGATCATAAAGGTAATATAGCAGTATTGGCCGGAAACAATCAGAAAAAGACGCGCTATATCATGGAGTCTATCAAAGCCGGATATCATGTCCTTGCCGATAAGCCACTGGCTATCAATCCACAGGATTTCAAGTTATTGACAGAAGCCTATCAACTCGCCAAAGAAAAGAATCTTCTTTTATACGATCTGATGACGGAACGTTATGATATCCTCAATATCATAGAAAAAGAGCTTTTGCATCAGACGGAATTATTCGGAGATTTACAAAAAGGTTCACCGGACAATCCATCTGTCATAATGGAAAGCGTGCATCATTTTTTCAAGACAGTTTCTGGCAAGCCATTAATTCGCCCGGCATGGTATTATGATGTAGAGCAACAAGGAGAAGGGATTGCAGATGTTACAACACATCTGATCGATCTTATCAACTGGCAATGTTTTCCTGATAAAACGATTCATTATCAATCGGATGTCACCGTGAATGCCGCCAAACACTGGGCAACTCCAATTACATTAGCAGAGTTCAGTCAATCGACACAAGTCGATTCTTTTCCCGCTTATCTTAATCGATACATAAAAAACGATGTATTGGAAGTGATGGCAAACGGAAGTCTCAACTATACCGTTAAAGGGATTTGTATAGGAATAAAAGTCACATGGCATTATACTCCACCCACTAACGGAGGAGATACATTTACTTCCATAAAGAAAGGAAGTAAAGCCACTTTAAAAATCGTTCAGGATGAAAAAAATGGATTTGTAAAAGAGCTATATATACAGAAAGAACCGGACATTGACAATCGGACATTTGAAGCTCAATTGCAAAAAACAGTGGAACAGCTTCAAATAACTTATCCGTTCTTATCTGTCAAAAACAAAAAGAATGGAACTTATCTGATTGACATACCACAGGAAAAACGATTAGGACACGAAGAACATTTCAGCAAAGTGGCAAAGGCTTTCCTGCATTATGTACACAATCAGGATATGCCGGAATGGGAAAATGAAAATACACTAGCTAAATATTACATTACTACTACTGCTGTAGAAATGGCAAAGAAAGGAAACAAATAAACAAAACAATAGGTGTTAGAAACAAGATGCAAATATTATGAAAATGAAGCCATGTTTCATGGCTTCATTCCTCATATCATGGGGACCCGATTCGATATCCTGCTCATTCATTCCGATATCGACCGATTGAATACACTTTGGGCAGATATCGCCTATGAGCTGGAGCGATTGGATAAAATATTAAATCGTTTTGATCCTCATAGTGAAGTTTCCAAGATTAATAATCATGCTTCTCAAAGCAAGATTCAAATCAGTAAAGAGATGAAATCAATCTTACAGCTTTGCTCATACTATTATGAGACCACTTCACACTTATTCGACATTACATTAAAAGATTTCTCCCAAATACAACTTCATGAACATTCATATATCTCCTTTACATCTCCTGATATTTCACTTGATTTTGGAGGTTTTGCCAAAGGATATGCTTTGAAGAAAATAAGAAAATTCATTGAACAGGAGAATATTAGTGATGCATTTGCTAATTTTGGAAACAGTTCGATCCTGGGTATAGGACATCATCCTTATGGAGATTGTTGGAAAGTCAGTTTTCTGAACCCGTACAATCAGTCTCTTCTAAAAGAATTCGATCTGCAGGATACAGCATTATCCACTTCCGGCAATACGTTACAATATACCGGACACATTATGAATCCGCTTACAGGCATATTTAATAAACAACGAAAAGCAAGTTCTATCCTGTCCCCCGACCCGTTGGAAGCCGAAATTCTTAGTACGGTCTGGATGATTGCCAATGAACAGGAACAAAAAAAGATTTCAGAAAAGTTCAATAATATACAAGCAACCCTATACAATTTATGATATGAAAGAACATAAAGAAAAAGGAGTAGACTTAGGACTCAGACAATTCATCAAAAGCCTGGGATATGTTGCCGGAGGAACCGCATTATTGGCGACCACTCCTTGGCTGACTTCCTGTACTCCGGAGAAACTACAAGAGATCAAGCATGAGAAAGCACGAATCGCTTTGATTGGTACCGGGTCCAGAGGACAATACCACATCCATAACCTCAAAGAAATACCTCATGCACAAATTGTTGCCGTATGTGATAATTATGCCCCCAATCTTCAACAAGCATTAGAACTTTGTCCGGATGCAAAGCCATATACGGATTACCGCAAACTACTGGAATCGAAGGACATCGATGGAGTCATCATATCCACACCACTAAACTGGCATGCACCTATTGTATTGGACGCATTAGCTGCCGGCAAACATGTCTTTTGCGAGAAAGCAATGGCACGTACCCTTGACGAGTGCAAGGCTATCTATGACACTTACAACCAGTCAGACAAAGTCCTCTACTTTTGTATGCAGCGAATGTATGACGAGAAGTACATCAAGGGAATGCAGATGATCCATTCCGGTCTCATCGGAGATGTAGTAGGTCTTCGCTGTCACTGGTTCCGTAATGCAGACTGGCGTCGTCCGGTTCCTTCACCAGAGCTGGAACGCAAAATTAATTGGAGATTATACAAAGAGAGCTCCGGAGGATTAATGACGGAATTAGCATGCCATCAGTTGGAAGTTTGTAACTGGGCAGCCCAAAAAATGCCGGAATCCATTATGGGAATGGGTGACATTGTATACTGGAAAGACGGACGAGAAGTTTATGATAGCGTCAATGTCACTTACAGATACTCGGATGGAGTTAAGATCGCATACGAATCATTGATTTCCAACAAGTTCAACGGAATGGAAGACCAGATTCTGGGAAGTAAAGGAACCATGGAAATGGCAAAAGGTATTTATTATCTGGAAGAAGATCATTCAACTTCGGGTATCCGGCAACTGATTGACCAGGTAAAAGACAAGGTCTTTGCCGCCATCCCGACAGCAGGTCCTAGTTGGAGACCAGAAACAAAAATGGAGTACACACCACACTTTATCATTGATGGAGATATCCACGTAAACAGTGGATTGAGTATGATCGGAGCAGACAAAGACGGTTCGGACATTATCCTGTCTTCTTTCTGCCAGTCATGTATCACCGGAGAGAAAGCACAGAATATAGTTGAAGAAGCATATTGTTCAACGGTTCTTTGTTTACTTGGAAATCAGGCCATGGAAGAACAACGCCACATATTCTTTCCTGACGAATATAAAATACCTTATATGAAATTCTAAACCATGAAAGATATTATCATCACATCCCAAAAGCTGAAACGAGAAAGAAATATCTATCTTCTAAGTTTCATACTTGCGTTTATCGTCAATGTTATTGCAATCATTGTCTATTCCCGACCATGGATCGAAGTAATTTCTCAAATCGGATATGTGATTGTCATCAGCATTTTCATTTATTTCATCCTATGGATTCCCCGGGGAATTCTTAGCGTCCTGATCCGTCTTTTCCGAAGAAAAAAATAAGAAATTTACGTTTTTTGAGGGAGAATTGGCGGAAATACTCATTCACATATCCTAATAACAACCTAATTTTGGAGAAAAATAGATACTATGACAACAAGAAGAGATTTCATCAAAAAAACAGTAGCAGGTACAGCTGCACTTTCTTTAGGAAGCATACTTCCAGGGTTTGGTTCCAGCCGATATCAAGATATTCTGGGAGCTAATGAGAAAATACGTATCGGAGTTATTGGCGTAAATTCCAGAGGCAGTGCTCTCGCGCAAGGATTTGCCAAACAACCCGATTGTGAAGTAACTTACATTTGCGATGTAGACTCAAGAGCACTTGAAAAATGCCAGGCTGTGATTCACAAACTGACCGGACGGACTCCTAAAGGAGAAAAAGACATACGCAAAATGTTAGAATCCAATGAGTTTGAGGCAGTAGTAATCGCCACTCCGGACCATTGGCATGCCAAAGCAGCCATTATGGCTATGCAAGCCGGCAAACACGTTTATCTGGAAAAACCAACTAGCCACAATCCGGCAGAAAATGAAATGTTGGTTAGAGCCACTTTAAAATACAATCGAATCGTTCAGGTTGGCAATCAACGCAGATCATTCCCGAATGTAATCAAAGCGATGGAGGAAATCAAGTCCGGCACCATCGGAAAAGTGAGATATGCCAAATCATGGTATGTCAACAACCGTCCTTCTATCGGAACAGGTAAAGTCATTCCCGTACCGGATTATCTGGACTGGGATTTGTGGCAAGGCCCTGCCCCTCGTGTACCCGATTTCAAGGATAACTTCATTCATTACAACTGGCACTGGTTCTGGAACTGGGGAACTGGAGAAGCTTTAAATAACGGTACTCACTTTGTCGACATGCTTCGCTGGGGACTAGGTGTGGATTATCCAACCAAAGTAGATTCAATCGGAGGACGTTATCGTTTTCAGGATGATTGGCAGACGCCGGATACACAGCTTATCACTTTCCAGTTTGGCGACGAAGCATCTTTCTCCTGGGAGGGACGTAGTTGCAATACGATGCCGGTAGACGGATATGGAGTCGGTACTGCATTCTATGGAGATACGGGCACTCTTTTTATTGGTGGTGGTAACGAATATAAGATAGCAGATATCAAAGGCAAAACGATCAAGGAGGTAAAGAGTGATTTGAAGTTTGAAACCGGAAATCTCCTGAATCCTTCAGAAAAGCTGGACTCTTTCCACTTCCGGAACTGGTTTGATGCTATCCGCAAAGGTACTAAGTTAAACTCCGGAATTGTAGATGCCTGTATCAGTACCCAGCTAGTACAATTGGGTAATATCGCTCAGCGCGTCGGTCATTCATTACAAATCGATCCGGGAAGCGGCCGTATTCTCAACGATTTGGAGGCTAATAAGCTCTGGGGAAGAGAGTATGAAAAAGGATGGGAAATACGAGTTTAATTCAGCTTATTCCTCTCACTTTTAATAAGTTATTTAGAGATATGGTGTTCAAATACCATATCTCTTTCTGTTATACAAGTAGCCCCCCCTGCAGTCGCTACAGCCTCATTCAAAGGAACCACCCCACAAAAAGAGCAAAGAAACTCCCCAACTGTTCTTTAAAAGTGCGAAGAGCCAATTCTATATGCTTCTCAACGGTACGAATAGAAATACCGAGTTTATCAGCAATCTCTTGGTTAGTCAGGGATTTGAAACGGCTAAGACAAAACACACTCCTACGTTTAGGCGGCATCGTATCAATCACACTTTGTACTGCTTCACGCAATTCACGATAGTCTGTAGTTGGCTCATCCGTACTTGAAGATTGCTCCAATGTCATCATGTCTTCCGTTAACACAACATGGGTATTGTATTTGGCCCGAAGATAATTGAAAACCTCCCGTTTGGAAAGTACATAAATATAGTTCTTGATTGACATCGTTTCATCCAAAGCTTCACGATGTATCCAGATCTTCATAAATACATTCTGGATAATATCTTCTGCTGCCCCTGCATCCTTCAGCATACCTCTGGCAAAAGCAAAAAAGGTGGGATAATAACGATAAAAAAGGGTCTCATAGCTCCCCATATCCCCTTCTCTCAACTGCCGTAACAACAGTTGTTCTTCAGTAACAGAAGATAAATCAGTTTTATTCATCGTTTATTCCGAAAAAGATTTCTAGGCAACAAAGCTATAAATAATATAGAAGATATACCAAACCCTATTTAAAATCACATCATATTGTAATATGTAAGGGAGGAGTAAACAGGAAATAGTATGCTTCTGATGACAAAACTATGAAATTAATATGAAAAATTCAAGTCTTATTGAAAATAGTGATGATTAAAAAAAAAAGTTCAAATCCGATTACGTACCCCCTCCAAGTGATGTGTTCTTCATTATAGAAACGAGTTATAAATAGCGCGCTATTAACCATTGAATCAAATTATTTAAAAAACATGAGAAATTTTCTACTTTTATTCTTGCTACTCATGCCTGTGATTGGCAGTTGCACCGATGACTATGATGACTCGGCTGCCTGGAAGGACATTGATGGAATCTACAAAGATCTCGATCAACTGAAAGAGAAGCTAAACAGTTTGCAACTACAAGCGAATGCGTTGAGCCAAATTGTGAAAGGAGGAGCAATCACCTCTGTCACAGAAGCTGCTAATGGCGGTTATGTCATTTCTTATAAAGGAAGTGACAATGTAGAGCATAGCTTCACCATCGCTACCACCGATCAAATGGTTTCCAGTCCGATTATCGGAATACAAGAAGAAGCCGGAACTTATTACTGGACTACTACCACCAAAGGACAAACAACTTTCCTGTTGGATACCAACAAACAAAAAATCCCAGTATCGGGTAGCGCTCCTCAAATACGAGTGGATGAGAATGGATATTGGGTTATCAATGGCCAGCAGATTCTCGACAGTAACCAAAAGCCGATTAAGGCCGAAGGTAAAACGGCTTCACTGATTACTAAAGTGGAAATGAACGATAACGGAACTGCCTCAATAACACTAGGCAACGGAGAAATTCTATCGGTCAGTACCTTTACGCTATTTAATGTAGAATTTAAAAATGCAGGTCAACCTGCCATTTCTCCTATTATTATAGAGGAAGGAACGAAAAGCCTTACCTTAAATTATAATATTATCGGGAAAAAGGCAGCACAAACACTGGTGCTCATCACACGTAGCGACGATGGAGTAGAAGTCAAGTTGAATAGCAGCAATAAAACACTGGCTATTACCTTTACCGATGATTTTGAAGAGGGAGTAACCATGATTATGCTCTATGATACTGAAGATAATGTATTAATCAAGCCGGTACGCTTTACTCTACCAATCGTCGAAAACGGAGGCATTGCTACTGCAACAGACTTTAAAGCATTTATAGATGCGGTCACGAATGGAGGTAGTTTACGTAAATTCAAAGACACAGAAGGAAACGTAATCCTACTGAATGATATCGATATGAAAGATATTACACTGACGAGCGGTGTAGGAAGTAAAGTTACAAGTAATACTACCAGTGCTAATACAAAAGTAGTTTATACAATCGGCGAGCAAACCTTCAACGGGGTATTTGACGGTAAAGGACATTCAATTAACAACCTAACTTGTACGTATAATCTTGAAGACGGCAATATCGCCCACGGATTATTTAATTCACTCGGCAGTTCGGGAATTATCAGAAATTTAGTGGTTTCCGGTAATGCCACCATTACAGGTAAAGCTCCGCAAGGGGCAGCTATTGGCGGATTGGTAGGCTATTGTGAAGGAAGCATACTGGCATGCACCAATAAAATAAACTTATCCTTTGAAGGAACAAACGCCGCTAATATCGGTGTTCGAATGGGAGGTTTGGCTGGTGTACTGTATGGAAATAAAATAGGCGACACAACACAAACAAATGGCTGTATAAATGAAGGCAACCTGACTTGCGGCAATATTGTCAACACGGGCTCCGGGGCCTATTCCGCTTTCAACCAAGGAGGAATTGCGGGATATATAGAAATTGATGAAGCCTATATCGGATATGCAATCAACAAAGGAAATATCAGTGCACCTTCCGGACGTGGCGGAGGAATCGTAGGAACTTTACAGGAAGGAACGATTGAAAACAGCACTAACGAAGGACTTATTCAGGATGACGTGAACGATGTATTTGCCTCAAACTCCAAACGATATAATGTGAAACGTATCGGAGGACTTGCAGGGGGAATCAACACAGATAAATACCTCAAGAATTGTATTAACAACGGAAACGTCTACTCTCAAAATGGAAGTCGTGCAGGCGGATTCGTCGGACACAACGCCGGATTTGTTCAATCATGTACAAACAACGGAATCATTCTGTCGGATGCAACCGCAGACGGAGCCAACAAACATGGAGCCGGATGGGCTTGTGGCTATAGCGGTACAAAAACTGGCACAGACTATATCACAGACTGCCACATCGGAGGCAAAATCGGAGATTACAGTGTTTACAAGAACAATCCGGAAGATGCTCCGGTTGCCACTTACAGCAATGCCGTCCGCCACGGAGCTTTCTCCAAAGAAGCTAATAACTTCTCTAATCAGGATGAAGCATACTATGACTGGCAGGTGACCGAAGACCGCGAATTGGCATCGGGTATCGTATACAAACACTATTCTTTCACCAATTTCAATCAGAATATCTATGCTATCGAGATTGATATGAACAATCCGAAAGTGACGTTCGAAACAGTCATGGCAGATGAGATCTGCCCGAATCCTAATGGTAACAACAACTCTAATAATGGTAAAATTCTTCGCGAAACATTGTCAGAGACTTGTGTCAGACGAAGAGGAGAAGGAAGAAATATCGTCGTAGGTATCAATACCGGCTTTTTCAATTCTCACGACGGCTTCCCCAGAGGAATGCATATTGAAGAAGGAGAACCTGTATTCGTCAATAATCCGTATGTGCGTTCCACTTTGACCAATCATGTCTGGGGATTCACCTTCTTTGATAACCGTTCCATCAGTTTCGAAAAGAGAGACTTTACTGGTAAATTGAAAGTCGGAACCAAAGAATATGAATATTATTCAGTCAATGACACCATTGTCCGCTTGAATGGCAAGCCATCATACGATGCAAATTTATATACTTTCAGATATGTGAAAGAGCCTCATCCGGGGTTGACCAACCCAATAGGAACCAAAGCTTTGTTTATCATAGGCAAAAATAACCAACCATTGAAGGTTAATTCCGGTGATTTTGAAGCTACAATTACCCAAATCATTGACGGGCGAAGCACTACTGTAGAAGCTCCATACGTAATAGATAAAAATGAATGGGTGTTGCAAGTGACAGGTGACAAAGCCAATGAACTGGCTCAAAGTCTGAAAACAGGAGATAAAGTACAAATTAGTGCCGAACTTAAAATAGGTAGTTCTACCGATCCGATTAAAGTACATAATTCCAGCATGTATCGCTACGTATACAATGGTATATACTCCGCTCCTCCCAAGAAAGAAGATGCAGAGACAATCAACCCGACTACTAATCTTGGAATGACACAAGATAAATCGAAGGTAATTATATTCTGTGTAGACGGAAGAACAGATAACGACAGAGGACTTGATTTTTATGAAGCTTATCGTGTCTGCAAAAAGTTGGGGTTATATGATGTAATCCGTTTCGATGGAGGAGGTTCTACGGTAATGTGGACTTATGAAAATGGTATCGGAAATGTAATCAATCATGTGTCGGATGCGAATGGTGAAAGAAGCTGCATGAACTATCTGCATGTCAGAGTACTTGAATAATGAATCAAACGAATGTTAATCACTGAATATATGAAAAAGTTTATAAGTATATCATTATTTATATCTGCCTGCTTTCTAGGAAGTTGTAGTTCTTACGACGACGAACGAATTTGGCAGGACCTCAGCGAAATAGAAAAAACGATTGGAGATTATGAAGCTCAAACCGAAACATTGACTGCACAAATGGCCTCACTGTCCAAAGTGCTCGGAAGTTCGTTTATCACTTTAATCAGTCAGGATGCTGATGGTAACTACATAATATCTTACAGCGACGGTGGTGGGGAAACCCACACCGTTACCATCGCCACCCAAGGAGATGTTATCAAATTCCCAATCATCACAGCAAAGCAAGATAGTGACGGTAAATTCTACTGGGCACAGACTACTGATAAGGGGAAGACTTACACATTCATCCTTGACGGTGACGGAAAGAAATTCCCGATTGGCGGAACGATGCCTGACGTTAAAATAAACGAGAATGGTTACTGGAGTGTGAACGGTAGTAGTACCGGTGTATTGGCTAATGATTTAAGTAATATGTTATTCAAATCAGCCTATATCGATGATAAAACAGGAGAAGCCGTATTTATTCTGGCAGACGGCCAGGAATTGCGGATGAGTTTGCAGGAAGCACTCAGCATCCGCTTCAACAGTCCGGTATACAACGCAGTAACAGACTATACCACTCCCGTAAGTATCCCATACGAAATATATGGTACACAGTCGGAAAATGCATATGTAGACTTGTTTACTGCCTACAATATGGAAGTCAAAATAGACAAGATCTCTTCCACCCTTATCGCCACCATGAAAGAAGGGGCAACTGAAGGGAATATCCTGTTACTGGCAAGTGCTGGTAATAATACCGTATTGAAACCGATATACTTCACATATGGTACTGCTATTCTGGACGAACCAATATATCAAGGTCATGTAGGACCTATCCAACTTAAAGGTACACAAATGAATATTGAGATGCAAATATCTGCGAACATATCCTATCAAGTCAATACAGAAAATGAGTGGATCACCTACAACGGGACCCGCGCACTGGTTACAACCACACACGCTTTCACCATTCTGGCCAATGAAACAGGCGACGAACGTACCGGAAAAATAACATTCTCCAACTCGCTGTATAATATTTCTTCAAGCATTGATGTGATACAGGAAGCAAAAGAAGTGGAAGCTAAGGGAGGAATCAGTACGGCCACTGATTTGGTTAACTTTGCGAAAGCCGTTAATAATGGAACAAATACTTCCCGTTGGCAGAATGATGCCGGAGAAGTAGTTTTGCTGAATGACATTGATATGTCATCCGTGACCAGCTGGACACCGATAGGCGACATAGATGCTTCCAACTATACAACTGCCGAACCTTACGTTTCCGTACATCCGTTTACCGGAACCTTCAACGGACAAGGTTACGCCATCAAGAATCTGAATTGCAGTGCAGATATAACGAACGGAGGGCTGGCATACGGCCTGTTCGGTTCAATAGAAAACGCAACGGTCAAGAATTTGGCTTTAGGAGATGCTGGTACCACTACTATTTGGATCATGAGCGGAACAGCACCTAAATATACTGTTATCGCTCCTCTTGTTTGCTTCGCCAAAAATTCAGTAATAGAGGGCTGTACTAACTATTATAATATCGACTTCACAGCCGATAATAAATCTGGAGAATTTAACGCACTTTCCGGTCTGGTAGGTGCTATTATAAATACGACGATCGGAGGAGAATCCAAAGCACAAGGTTGTGCCAACAGAGGATTTGTCCGCACAGGACACATCAGTAATACAGGCAATGGAGGTACGGGCATGCAGACTGCCGGAATCTGCGCCTTCATGGCTAAAGCAGAAGGTGGCAAACTGAATTACTGTACTAACTATGGTGATATTAGTTGTCCGAGTGGAAGAACAGGCGGAATTGTAGCAACACTGATGTATGGCAACATTTACAACTGCGACAATAGAGGAACCATCGAAGATGATAAGGTAGGACAATTCGAAGGTAAAGAAGCGAGCATAACCTACAATTACAAACGTATGGGTGGAATTGTGGGAGGTACGGATGACCTGAAAACGAAACCAGAATGTACAGTAGAGTCCTGCACAAATTATGGAAATGTCATGACTCACCTAAGTGTCCGCACCGGAGGTATCATCGGTCACTCCAACATACAGATTATCGGCTGTGTAAACAAAGGGGCTGTTCTGGGAGATGTATTTACCGAAGGAAATGGAACCAACAGACATGGTCCGGGGTGGTTATGTGGTTATTCGGGTGCTTCTACTGCAACCTGGACTAATTGCAAAGCTTGTGTATGCGGAGGTTATGTCGGTGATTACAGCAAGTATAAGGACGATCCCACTTCTGCACCGGATGCCACCAACGAGAATGCATTCTGCCATGCAAACCAGAATTTCGATCCCAGTATTAATTTCTAAAAGACACAAGATATGAAAAGAATATATTTTTTCTGTTCGTTGCTTCTTTCCCTCCTGCTAACCAGTTGTGGGGATTATGACGACTCCGCGATTCAGAATAAGCTCAATGATTTCAAAGAGCGAATAACTGCTCTTCAAACAAAAGCGAATAAACTCAACGAAGATATTTCAAAGCTGAGCTATCTGACGGAAGGAAATGTTATCACCTCCGTTACCCGGAACTCGGATGGACAATATGTCATTACCTACAAAGATAGCAATAATGAAGAAAAAGCAGTCGTCGTAGCAACCCAGGAAGATGTAATAGAAGCTCCGATACTAGGTGTACGCCTCAGCGATGATGACCAATTGTATTATTGGACTACAACCATTGACAATGAAACAAACTGGCTCACTGATGATGCCGGGAAAAAAGTCCCAGTCTGCGGCTATACCCCCGAAATGGGGGTAAACGCCGACGGTTACTGGACAGTCAACGGTGAAGTCCTTAAAGATAGCAAAGGCACTCCTATTACAGCTACCACCGACGCGACTGCCATTTTTAAGAATATATCCAAAACTGACGATGGATATCTCAATATCACATTGGGTAACGGAGAAACCCTTACATTGGAAGTATTCAATTCACTGAATCTCAAGTTGAAAGCTGAAGCGGTTACCAAGGTGACTGACCTTGCCAGTCCTCTGAAAATTGAATATGAAGTGACGGGAACATCAGCAGGAGACGCGATAATTACTATTGCTCAGGCAGTAAACGTTAAAGCAACACTCGACAAAGAGACTCATACTCTTACAGTGATATTCGAGAATGATTTTGACGAAGGCCATGTCATCATCACAGCCTACGATCTTCAACATCTTGTGCTTCGCCCTCTTTTATTCAAAAAGAATTAATCCTTAAAATGATATGAATATGAAAAAAAGAATTTTATTCGCCGGACTTCTGCTCTTGCTGACTCTAAGCACTTTTGCAGCCACTCCTGTCACTTCGGGCAAGACAAATGCGCAAAAGATAGTAGAAGCCATCCACAACCCGAAAACAGACTATGTAGTAGTAGTGTCTCACCGGGGAGACTGGAGAGATTACCCGGAAAACTCGATCCCCGCCATTGAATCAATTATCCGAATGGGAGTTGATGTTATGGAACTGGATCTGAAGCTAACAGCCGACAGTGTACTTGTCCTCTGCCACGACGGTACCATTGACCGGACTACTACAGGAAAAGGCAGAGTCAGCGACGTAACTTACGATTATATCAAAAACTGTTTCCTGAAAACTGGACATAACTGCCCTACCAAATACAAGATGCCGACTTTAAAAGAAGCATTGGCTGTTTGCAAAGACCGTATAGTGGTTAATATAGACCAAGGGTATCAATATTATGATTTAGTGATGGCTATTACAGAAGAACTGGGAGTCACAGAACAAATCCTGATTAAAGGCAAAAAACCGGTAGATTTTGTAGATGCACAGGCAAAGAAGTATAAGCACGCTATGATGTACATGCCCATTATTGATATTAACAAACCAAGCGGACAGGAATTATTCCGCCAATATATGGACAAAAAAATCGTCCCTTTGGCTTATGAAGTATGCTGGCAACAAGAAACTCCGGAAGTAAGAAAATGTATGAAGGATATCCTTGCCCAAGGTTCCAAAATCTGGGTAAACACCCTTTGGGCCTCGCTCTGCGGAGGTGAAGAAGCTGGTATATACGATGACTACGCTTTTGAACACGGGGCAGAAGTTTACCAAAAGGTGCTAGATTTCGGTACATCCATCATACAAACGGACCGACCAGAGTTATTAATCAGCTACCTGAAGAAAATCGGACGCCACGATTAGCCTCTCGAAGTTATTACTCTATTTATCAGATAAAGAAACATGAGAAATTTTATATTGCTCCTTCTGACTTCACTATATTAAATAAAAACAAGTGCTTATGAATATGAGATCAGATTAAGAATACGAATCTATCCCCAATAGAATATCTTATTCAGAAATAATCAACATAATATACTCACAGATAAAGAAAAAAAATGCATTTTTGTACTTTAAACAAATACGCTATGAAGATAACTAACGACATATTAAAAGATTATTTCTACGATAAGTGTTCTCACGAGGAAGAAATAGAAATCCAAAAGTGGTTGACAGAAAATGACAATAACCTGATGGACCAGAGTTTCCGTGAGATTATCTCTGAAATTCAAATAGAGGACCATGAGTTATCTCAAAAAGCCTTTCAGAAATTTCAAAAAGCTATTCAACCCAAACAGGTTCGCATACTACGCCCAAGGCTTCAGCACTCAATCCGCTGGATGCAGCGTGTAGCAGCCGTCCTTTTTATACCACTTTTGTTTTTAGCCGGATATTTACTTCTTGACAAGAAGGCAAATACACACTGGAATGATATCACCGTACCACACGGTATGCATCAAACACTCACTCTTTCGGATGGAACGAAGCTCCACGTCAATTCAGGCACGCGGGTTATTTATCCTTCCGACTTCACAGAAGATAAAAGAGAAATCTTTGTCAGTGGAGAGCTCTTTGCCGATGTGGCAAAGGACCCGGACAAGGCTTTTATCATTTCTGCCGGTGACGTCCATGTGCAGGTACTGGGTACAAAGTTCAATCTCCGTGCCTACGAGAATATTGAGACGGTAGAAGTCGCACTCGTAGAAGGTTCGGTACTGTTCAAAACTCCGACTCATCCTAATGAGATTCTGAAAAAAGGAGAAATGATCCAGTACAACCGTGCCTCACAGAAAATTGTTCGTGAAACATTCCTTGCCAATCTGTACAAGTGTCCGTCAAAAAGCGAAGGATTCTATTTCAGTAATCTTCCCCTTAGTGATATTGTGAAGGAACTGGAATATTATTTCGATACCAGAATCATCATATTAGATCAAAAGTTAAGCGACAACACGTACATTGCTTATTTCACTAACGGGGAAACTCTTGACGAGATTTTATCCAATCTCAATACAGACGGACAAATGTCCATAACCCGGAGTCAGGAAGTAATCATGATTACTTCTGCAACTCCATAAATTTAGCAGTAGTATAACCTGATATGAAGCAAACTAATATTTATAAAAAATATATATCGACAATCTGGTTTGCTTGTGTGATGATATTTTTCTCTCAACCTATTCTAGCACAAGACATAACCTTACAATTAAAGAATGTTACTGTAAAAGAAGCGATAGAAGCTTTACATAAGACCAAGAATTATTCAGTTGTAATCAAATCTTCCGAGATCAACATGAGTAAGAAGGTGTCAATCAATGCCAATAATGCGCCTATCAAGGTCGTTTTGGATCAGATATTCGTGGGACAGAATGTTAGCTATACCATCAACAGACATAGCATCATCATCAGTAAAAAGTCCGATACCAGCCAGCAAAAGTCCGATGAGAAAAAGAAGCAGACAATCACCGGGGTTGTCTATGACGAAGAAGGAAATCCCGTTATCGGTGCTTCGGTGATGAACAAAGAAACCGCACAGGGAGCAATTACCGACTTGGATGGAAAGTTCTCTCTGGAGACTTCCATTCCTTCGACTATTGATATTTCGTATGTAGGCTATGAGGTAGCGACAGTTCATGTAAAAGACGGTCAGACTAAGACAATCCGTCTGGTACCTTCCAGTCTGATGATTGACGAAGTAGTTGTAGTGGGCTATGGTAGCCAACGCAAAAGTAATCTGACAGGTGCTGTATCCACCATTTCAAGCAAAGAACTGAACAACCGCCCGGTAGTATCTGCCGCCAATGCATTACAAGGAGCCGATCCGTCTGTAAATCTGACTTTCGGCACCGGTTCTCCCGAGTCCGGCTATTCATTAAACATTCGCGGAGGGATCTCTGTCAATGGCGGTACGCCATTAGTACTTTGCGACGGTGTAGAAGTTCCACTGAACCAAGTCAATGCAAATGACATCGAGTCGATTTCCGTATTGAAAGATGCATCTTCATGTGCCATTTATGGAGCAAAGGCCTCTGCAGGTGTGGTACTTATCACCACCAAATCGGGAAGTGCTGCAACAAAAGGAAAAGCCAAAATCAGCTACAACGGTCGATTTGGATGGACACAGAACACGACTTCCACTGATTTTATCCGTACCGGATACGATTATGTCACTTTCGCCAACAAGTTCTACCATGCATACAATGGCGTGAATATGTACTTGTACGAAGATGAAGAGCTCCAGAAACTCTATGACCGCCGGAATGATATGACTGAGAATCCGGAACGTCCATGGGTGGAAATCGGAGAAGACGGGAAATATTATTATTATGGAAATACGGACTGGTATGGATACTTCTACAATCGTACCCGCCCACAGATGGAACACAATGTCTCTATCACCGGAGGTGGCGAAAAGGTGAATTACTATATCAGTGGACGTTACTACCAGCAATATGGTATGTTCAACATCGACAAAGACCTTTATAAGGATTATTCGTTCCGTGCCAAAATGGATGCTCAACTAAACAAATGGATCAAATGGTCGACAAATATCGGACTGGATAATAACAATTACAATTATAACGGTACTTCCAACTACGCAATGACTATTGCCCGCCTAGAATCAAATATCAGTCCCTCATTCGTCCCCTTCAATCCGGATGGAACGATTGTGCAATATACCAACCAACTTTATGCCAACTCTCCCTTGGGAGCCGGTGACGGCGGATACCTAACGTCACGAAGAGGTCATAACAGCAAATCCAGAACACTCTTGTCCGTTGTCAATCAGATTGACATTACGTTACTACAGGGACTGACTCTGACCGCCAACTACAGTTACCAACAAAGAAAGCAATTGTACCGTTATCGCAACAATTCATTTGAGTATTCACGCAGTCAGGGAGTGACACAAACTTTCACTTCCGGAAGTATCTTTAATAATTATGAGGAAGACGAATCTTTCCCTGTTACTCACATGTTGAACTATTATGCAACATTTGAACATTCATGGGCAAAGAAACACAATCTTAAAATAGTGGCAGGTAGCCAGTATGAGACTTACCGCAATGTCAACAAAAACACTTCTATGACTAACCTGTCCAATGATAACCTCGACTCCTTCTCGGCAGTAACTCCTGAAAGTGTACTTACCGTATCACAAGATATCAGCGCCTATAAAACGCTTGGTTTCTTCGGCCGTATCAATTATGATTACATGGGTAAATACCTGCTCGAAGTATCCTGTCGTGCCGATGGTTCTTCCCGGTTCGCAGAAGGAGACAGATGGGGAGTTTTCCCTTCAGTATCTGCCGGATGGAGAATCTCCGAAGAGAACTTTTTCAAACCGGTAAGCGACTGGTGGAGCAGCCTGAAGTTACGCGCATCCGTCGGTAGCCTGGGGAACCAGCAGGTAGATTATTACGCTTATCTGCAGACAATCACTTCGGACAATCAGTTCAGCTATACTTTCGACGGAGAAGGCAAAGCATATTACGCAAAGATTTCCAACCCGATTTCTTCCGGACTGACTTGGGAAACCGTTACAACCTACAATGTCGGATTGGATATGTCATTCCTTAGAAACCGTTTAAGTATGAGTGCCGACTATTACGTTCGTAAAACAACAGATATGCTAACTACTTCATTGACGTTACCGGATGTATACGGTGCTTCCACCCCAAAAGCCAACTGTGCCGACTTACGGACAAACGGATGGGAATTATCCGTTTCATGGAACGACTCGTTCAAAGTGGCCAATAAACCTTTCAGGTATGGAATACAAGCTACATTGGGAGATTACCAACGGACAATCACCAAATACAATAATCCGGACAAACTGATCTCCGACCATTATGTAGGCAAGAAGATGGGAGAAATCTGGGGATACCATGTAGACGGATTGTTCAAAACAGATAAGGAAGCAGCAGAATATCAGGCAAAGATCAATGACAAAGTCGTGAACGGACGTGTTTATAGCAGTAAGGTCGACGGTTATCTGCGTGCCGGTGACGTACGCTTTGCTGACTTAAACGGTGACAATGTGATTGGGGCCGGAGCTGGAACAGTAGACGATCCTGGTGATAAACAAATCATTGGAAACACAACTCCCAGATACAGTTATTCTTTCCGTCTGGATGCGAGCTGGAACGGTTTCGACGTATCCGCTTTCTTCCAGGGAATTGGTAAAAGAGACTGGTACCCATCTTATAGTACCACCTCACAGGGAGCAAATTCATTCTGGGGACCATATTCTTTCCCTTCTACCTCATTTGTAGAAAAATCATTTCCGGAAGACTGCTGGACAGAAGACAACAGAAATGCTTTCTTCCCACGTATCAGAGGTTATCAATCCTATTCAGGCGGTTCACTCGGCACCGTAAACGACCGATATATACAGAATATCGCTTATCTGCGTTTCAAGAATCTCTCTATTGGATATACACTGCCTATCAGTAAACGTATTTTTGAAAAGGTTCGTGTTTACGTATCGGGAGAAAATCTATACTATTGGTCGCCTCTGAAGAAGCATAACAAAACTATCGACCCGGAATTGGCAATCTCCAGTAGCACTTACTCATCCAACACGGGTTCGGGATATGCTTACCCGCGTGTTTACACTGTTGGAGTAGATATAACTTTTTAATTAATGACTAATCAGATATAGTATGAAAGCTATCAACAAAATAATAATTCTGGGAATGGCCGTAGCCCTATTCAATAGCTGTGACCTGACACTCCTACCGGAAAATGCAGTGACACCAGAGAATTACTTTCAAAACAAATCCGATCTGGAATTATGGACCAATCAATTTTATACCTTACTGGACGAGCCAGATGCTTCAGCCGGTACAAATGCAGATGATATGATCGACAAAGGCATGGGACAGGTAATTGAAGGAACCCGTTCGGCTGCCAGCGAAACCGGATGGTCATGGACCAAACTCCGCCACATTAATTACTTCCTGCAACATTCTTCCAACTGTGATGATGAAACCGCCCGCAATCAATATAATGGAGTGGCCCAATTCTTCAGAGCTTATTTCTATTTCGTAAAGGTACGCCGTTATGGAGATGTACCCTGGTACGATCAAGTGCTGGGTTCGGAAGATCAGGAATTATTAGTCAAAGCCAGGGATTCCCGCGAGTTTGTGATGAATCAAGTACTCAAAGATTTCCAAGATGCCGCTACCAGTTTGCCGACCAAAAGCACAGAAACTCGGAACACAAGAGTCACTAAATGGGCGGCATTGGCATTTGCCAGTCAAGCTGCACTTTATGAAGGGACTTATCGGAAATACCATGGACTGGATAATTATGAGAAATACCTGGAAATTGCAGCAAGCACTGCCCGGCAGTTTATTGACGAAAGCGGCTTCAGCCTGTATAAAGAAGGAACGGAACCTTACAGAGATATGTTCTGTGCCGACAACGCCAAAACCACAGAAGTCGTACTGGCAAGAGCTTATAACTTCGAAGGTTTGCAATTATCACACTCCGTACAATTCAGCATCGCTAACCTGCAAATGGGATTTACCCGCCGGTTTATGAATCACTACCTGATGGCGGACGGAACACGTTTCACTGATAAACAAGGATATGAAACAATGTTTTACACAGACGAGGTGAAAAACCGCGATCCACGCCTGCAACAAACCGTACTTTGTCCGAACTATATCCAAAAAGGAGAAACAACCGTGACCGCCAATGACTTAACTGCTTATTGCGGCTACAGACCTATCAAATTTGTAGGTACCAAAGATCATGACGGAGCCGCTAAAAGTACCTCCGATTGGCCTTTGATGCGAGCAGCGGAAGTCTACCTGAATTATGCCGAAGCCAAAGCCGAACTGGGAACACTCAAACAAGAAGACCTGGATATCTCTATCAATAAAATTCGAGAACGGGCTAAAATGCCGGATCTGAATCTTACGGATGCCAACAGTAACCCTGATCCTTATCTGGCAGCTTGCTATCCGAATGTTGAGCAGGGAACGAATAAGGGCGTCATTCTCGAAATCCGTCGCGAACGTACAATTGAACTAGTAATGGAAGGGTTGAGACAATGGGATTTATTCCGTTGGAAAGAAGGTAAACAAATGTTCAATCATTACGTACCTTACTACGGTATTTATGTTCCCGGAGTAGGAACATACGATATGGATGGTGACGGGAAGCCTGATCTGGAAATCTACGAAACCACAGCGACCTCCCAATGTGATAATAAAAAGAAACTGGATAAGGATATCTATCTCTCCAACGGAACATCCGGTTATATTATCGGATTCCCCAAAGTTACTTATGGCAAAGACTGGAAAGAGGAAAGAGACTACTTATGGCCTATCCCTGCTGACCAGCGCGTACTTACACAAGGCATTCTAACCCAAAATCCGGGTTGGAAAGATGGACTAAGCTACTAACTAACTCTTTATTTATTTCTTCATCAGAAGGTGTATCGGAAGATAATCGATACACCTTCCCATTACTATCGCCTTTCACTAGGCTATCAAATCCTACCACCATGTTAAAACAACTTATCAAATTTTATCACATCAGCACTCCTGCGACTCCTCTTAAAAAAGACAAGAAAAAACTTAAAAGATTGCAGTGGGCTACCTTTCTTTCCGCCACAGCCGGATATGGTATTTATTATGTCTGTCGGCTAAGCCTGAATGTAGTAAAGAAACCGATTGTTGAAGAAGGAATCTTTTCAGAAACAGAGCTCGGTATTATCGGAGCAGTGTTATTTTTCACCTATGCTATCGGAAAATTCACTAACGGATTTCTGGCAGACCGCAGCAATATCAGGCGTTTCATGTCCACCGGACTGCTAATTACAGCCCTGGCAAACTTATGCCTAGGATTCACCCACTCTTTCATTCTATTCGCCATATTATGGGGAATCAGCGGATGGTTTCAGTCAATGGGGACTGCTTCTTGCGTAGTCGGATTATCCCGTTGGTTTGAAAATAAGAAACGGGGATCGTTCTATGGCTTCTGGTCGGCAAGCCACAACATCGGGGAAGCAATGACTTTCATTATTGTCGCCTCCATTGTCAGTGCTTTAGGATGGAGATACGGTTTCATTGGAGCCGGAAGTATCGGAATAATCGGGGCATTAATCGTCTGGAGATTCTTTCATGATTCTCCGGAAAGTGAAGGGCTGCCTGCCGTCAATCATCCACAAATGCAAAGTGAAACAGGTGATGCTGCCGATTTCAACAAGGCACAACGGCAAGCTCTAATGATGCCCGCAATTTGGATACTTGCCATTTCGAGTGCATTGATGTACGTCAGCCGCTATGCCGTAAACAGCTGGGGAGTCTTCTATCTGGAAACCCAGAAAGGATATTCTACACTGGACGCCAGTTTTATCATTTCTATCGGTTCGGTTTGTGGAATTATCGGTACAATGTTTTCCGGTGTCATCTCCGACAAGTTTTTCAGTGGGCGCAGAAATGCTCCTGCACTCATCTTCGGTCTGATGAATGTAATGGCACTTTGTCTGTTTCTATTAGTTCCGGGTGTCCACTTTTGGGTAGACGCGTTATCCATGGTACTGTTCGGTACTGCGATCGGAGTACTCCTCTGTTTCTTGGGCGGATTGATGGCAGTTGACATTGCTCCCCGGAACGCTTCAGGTGCAGCATTAGGAATCGTAGGTATTGCCAGTTACATCGGGGCAGGTATACAGGATATTATGAGCGGTATTCTCATAGGAGGGCATAAAAGCATTGTCGATGGCAAAGAAATCTATGACTTTTCTTATATCAATATTTTTTGGATCGGAGCCGCATTACTCTCCGTCTTTTTTGCTTTATTGGTATGGAATGTGAAATCAAAGGATTAACAGAACTGTCAGTATCATAAAAAACGTGAGTTCTTTTCGTCCTCATATGAATTTATTTCGTATTTTTGCGTGGACATCCCCTTTTTTGATGTTCAGGAAGATAATTTGTTGTTAAAGCAAAGCGAAGATTGATATATGAGTGACGAAATCAACGAGATAACGGAAGGACATTCTGACTACAAACCGGCGGACACGCGGGACGAAAACGTAAAGCATCAGTTAACAGGCATGTACCAGAATTGGTTTCTGGACTATGCTTCATACGTTATACTGGAACGTGCCGTGCCTCATATCAATGACGGTTTAAAGCCTGTGCAACGACGTATTTTACATTCAATGAAACGTCTGGACGACGGACGGTATAATAAAGTGGCTAACATTGTGGGACACACCATGCAGTTCCACCCTCACGGTGATGCTTCTATCGGAGATGCCCTGGTACAGTTGGGACAGAAAGACCTGTTGATCGATTGTCAGGGTAACTGGGGTAATATCCTCACCGGAGACGGCGCAGCTGCTCCCCGTTATATCGAAGCACGCTTGTCCAAGTTTGCGCTGGATGTTGTCTTCAATCCCAAAACTACCGAATGGAAACTTTCTTATGACGGACGAAACAAGGAACCGGTCACTCTTCCTGTGAAATTCCCGTTATTATTAGCACAGGGAGTGGAAGGTATCGCCGTGGGACTTTCTTCAAAAATTTTACCACACAATTTCAACGAACTTTGTGATGCCTCTATCAGCTATTTACGCGGAGAGGAATTCCAACTATATCCTGATTTCCAGACAGGAGGCTCTATCGATGTAGCCAAATACAACGACGGAGAGCGTGGCGGAGCCGTGAAAGTACGTGCCAAGATCAACAAGATTGATAATAAAACGCTTGCTATCACAGAAATTCCATACGGAAAGACGACTTCGACAGTGATCGACTCTATCCTGAAAGCTGTTGATAAAGGAAAGATCAAAATTCGTAAGGTAGACGACAATACGGCTGCCAACGTAGAAATATTAGTGCACCTCGCACCCGGCACCTCATCAGATAAAACGATTGATGCTCTGTACGCTTTCACTGACTGTGAAGTAAGTATCTCGCCCAACTGCTGTATTATCGATGACAGTAAGCCACATTTCCTCACTGTGAGCAAAGTCCTGAAAAAGTCGGCAGACAATACGATGGATTTGCTGAAGCAGGAGCTGGAAATCAAGAAAGGAGAAATTCTGGAATCCCTGCATTTCTCTTCTCTCGAAAAGATATTTATCGAAGAACGCATCTATAAGGATAAAGAGTTCGAGCAATCCAAAGACATGGATGCAGCCTGTGCACATATCGACGAACGTCTGACACCTTACTATCCGACATTTATCCGTGAAGTTACGAAAGAAGATATTCTCAAGTTGATGGAAATCAAAATGGGGCGTATCCTGAAATTCAACTCAGACAAAGCAGATGAACTGATCGCCAAGATGAAAGAGGAAATTGCCGAGATTGATAACCACCTGGCTCACATCGTGGATTATACCGTCAACTGGTATCAGATGCTGAAGAACAAATACGGCAAGAATTTCCCGCGCCACACGGAATTGCGAAACTTCGACACCATCGAAGCAGCCAAAGTAGTAGAAGCAAACGAGAAACTCTATATCAACCGTGAAGAAGGATTTATCGGAACGACCTTGAAGAAAGATGAGTTCGTAGCCTGCTGTTCGGATATCGACGATGTCATTATCTTCTTCCGTGATGGTAAATATATCGTCACCCCCGTTGCCGATAAGAAATTTGTCGGTAAGAACGTTCTTTATGTCAATGTATTCAAGAAGAACGATAAACGTACAATCTACAACGTAGCCTACCGCGACGGAAAAGAAGGAACGACCTACGTAAAACGTTTCGCCGTAACTTCCGTGGTCCGCGACCGCGAATATGATGTGACACTGGGAACTCCCGATTCACGAATTACCTATTTCAGTGCCAACCCGAACGGAGAAGCCGAAATTATCAAAGTGACATTGAAGCCGAACCCGCGTGTACGCCGCATCATCTTCGAGCATGACTTCAGCGAAGTCAGTATCAAGGGACGCCAGGCACGGGGGATAATTCTCACCCGCTTGCCGGTACACAAAATATCCTTGAAACAGAAAGGCGGCTCTACTCTCGGTGGACGTAAAGTCTGGTTCGACCGTGACATACTTCGCCTCAACTATGATGGACGCGGCGAATACCTGGGAGAATTCCAAAGTGACGACTCCATACTGGTTGTACTGAACAATGGTGATTTCTACACCACCAACTTCGATTTGAGCAATCACTACGAAGACAATGTGAGCATCGTTGAGAAATTCGATCCCCATAAGGTATGGACCGCTGCACTTTATGATGCCGATCAACAGAATTACCCGTACCTGAAACGTTTCTGCTTCGAGGCCTCCAACCGCAAACAGAACTATCTGGGAGAGAATAAGAATAACCGTCTCATCTTGCTGACCGATGAGTACTATCCGCGTCTGGAAGTTATATTTGGCGGACACGACAGCTTCCGTGATCCGTTGGATATCGATGCAGATGAATTCATAGCTGTCAAAGGGTTCAAAGCCAAAGGAAAACGCATCACGACCTATACCGTGGATACGATCAACGAACTTGAACCGACCCGCTTCCCCGAACCTGAACAAGAGCAGCAGGAAAGCCCGGAAGAGGAACCGGAAAATCTGGACCCGGACAGTGATAAGAGCGAAGGCGATATTATTGATGAGATCACCGGGCAGATGAAATTATTCTGATGAAGAAAAAACTAATATATCTGGGGCTGACAGGATGCATCCTGTTCGCCCTTTGCACCAGATTACAAGCGCAGATTGACAGTCTGCAAACCCATCGGTATGTAACACGTGCCACCATGTACGGTGTAGGATTTACCAACGTATTCGACACCTATCTTTCACCGCAGGAATACAAAGGAATTGACTTCCGTATTTCCCGCGAGACGATTCGGATGACTAAGTTATTCGATGGAAATGTGTCTGTGCAGAATTTCTTTCAGGCAGACATCGGTTATACCCATAACCGTGCCGATAACAATAACACCTTCTCCGGATTAGTCAACTGGAATTACGGATTACACTACCAGTTTCGACTGACGGAGAATTTCAAATTATTAGCCGGAGGATTGATAGATGCCAACGGAGGCTTTGTCTATAATCTCCGGAACACCAACAATCCGGCATCCGCACGGGCATACGTCAATTTGGATGCTTCCGGAATGGCTATCTGGCATTTGAAAATCAAACGGTACCCGATGGTATTACGCTATCAAGTCAATCTACCGGTGATGGGAGTAATGTTCTCACCGCACTACGGACAATCTTACTACGAGATATTCTCTCTGGGAAATTCGAGTGGAGTGATAAAGTTCACCTCCCTGCACAACCAGCCTTCACTGCGGCAGATGCTCTCGGTCGACTTACCGATAGGATATACAAAAATGCGATTCAGCTATCTGGCTGATTTGCAACAATCCAATGTAAACAATATCAAGACACATACCTACTCGCACGTATTCATGGTAGGATTTGTGAAAGACCTATACCGTATCCGAAACAAAAAAGGAACAGCTTTGCCTTCATCGGTCAGAGCCTACTAAGAGAACAAAATTTAATGTTGAAACTTCAAGTGAGATCAATTAAGAATGAGAAATAAGATTAGACAAATGCTTTGGCTGCTCTGCTGTCTTCCGGTATTGACCGGTTGCATCGGAGAAGAAGACTACGCCAATGATCCTGTAGGAAACTTCGAACAACTATGGAAGATCATCGACGAACAGTATTGTTTTCTGGAAGCAAAAGGTATTGACTGGGATGCCGTTCACGACAAATATAGCCCACTGATTATTCCGACAATGTCTAATGACGACCTGTTCGACATCCTAAGCCAGATGCTATACATTTTAAAAGACGGACATGTCAATCTATCCTCTGCCAAACGTACTTCTTTCTACGATGAATGGTATCAGGGTTACGACTGGAACTACCGGGAAGATATTCTCTATCAAACTTATCTGGGCAGTGCCAGCACAGGATACTATACATCCGCCGGTTTAAAGTATAAAATATTCGATAATAATATAGGATATATTCGTTATGAAAGTTTCAGTTCCGGAGTGGGCGATGGCAACTTGGATGAAGTTCTCCTCTACCTGGCCACCTGCAACGGATTAATCATCGATGTACGTGATAACGGAGGCGGAAACCTGACCAACTCCACCCGCATTGCCGCCCGGTTTACCAACGAGAAAACACTTACCGGATATATACAGCACAAAACCGGACCAGGACATAATGATTTCTCCAAGATGGAGCCGATCTATCTGGAACCATCCAACAGCATCCGGTGGCAGAAGAAAGTAATCATTCTGACCAATCGTCGTTGTTATAGTGCCACCAATGATTTTGTGAATGCGATGCGCAGCTTAAACAAGGACAACGAAGAGAAAAGAATCATCCAGTTAGGTGACTGGACCGGAGGTGGTTCGGGACTTCCCTTCTCATCGGAATTACCTAATGGATGGAGCGTCCGTTTCTCCGCCAGTCCGCATTTCGACAAAAACAAGCAACCCTTGGAAGAAGGTATTGAGCCGGACATTGCCATCAATATGTCTGAATCAGATCAACTTAAGCACAAAGACACTCTGATTGAAAAAGCATTCGAAATCTTAAGTGAATAACTTTATTGTCGAATTATTTGCCAAATCAGAAAATCTTCCTATCTTTGCACCGCTAAACAAAAAAGCTACACATGCGGATGTGGCGTAATTGGTAGCCGCGCCAGACTTAGGATCTGGTGCCGTGAGGCGTGTAGGTTCGAGTCCTATCATCCGCACCAAAAATAAACTATAAGCCTTCAAGATACTATCTTGGAGGCTTTTTAATTAGTTAAACATGAATAAACATCAACTTTGCTGCATCGGTCACATCACATTAGACAAAGTAGTCACTCCTCAAAACACTGTCTACATGCCGGGAGGAACAGCTTTTTATTGCTCACATGCCATCCGCCATTTTAATGATATCGATTATGCGCTGGTAACGGCAGTAGGTGCCACTGAAATGAAAGTTGTAGAGCAGCTGCGCAAAGTGGGTATTAACGTAACTGCCTTACCGAGCAAACACTCCGTATACTTCGAGAACATCTATGGAGCCAATCCGGACGACCGTACCCAACGGGTATTAGCGAAAGCCGATCCGTTCACAGCCAGTCAGTTGAAAGAGATAGATGCGCAAATCTACCATCTCGGCTCTCTGCTGGCTGACGACTTCTCATTGGAAGTAATCAAAGAACTATCTCAAAAAGGGTTGATTGCAGTAGACTCACAAGGCTATTTACGTGAAGTGCGTGACACCCACGTCTATCCGGTGGACTGGACAGATAAGAGAGAAGCCTTGCAATATATTCATTTCCTCAAAGTCAACGAGCATGAAATGGAAGTACTGACCGGTCTTTCCGACCCGCATGAAGCTGCCCGCCAATTATATGAATGGGGAGTGAAAGAAGTATTAGTCACATTAGGCGGCATGGGCTCACTTATCTTCGACGGAAAAGACTTCTATCGTATTCCGGCTTATAAGCCCAGAGAAGTGGTAGACGCAACGGGATGTGGAGACACGTATACCATCGGCTATTTATATCAACGGGTATCAGGTGCCGGCATCGAAGAAGCCGGTCGTTTTGCAGCCGCCATGTCTACATTAAAAATAGAGAAATCAGGTCCTTTCAATGGCAGCAAAGAAGACGTCATTCAATGTATGACCACTGCGGAACAAATGTTTTAAAACAGGAAAGGCATGAACCACACCGGTTCATGTCTGAACTTTTTCAACAGTCTCCTCACCCTTTTGTGTTAAAAACAAGCATCCTCTCTTTTTTCCCAAATCTTTTTTGAATTTCGTTTGTTTCCTTTGTTACTCTCGCCAAAAGACGGCAGAAAAAAGACTTCAACCTAAATAATAACAAATGGAAAAATTTAATGCAATGAGGACTAGACTTTTACAACATCTTCAGAAAAAAGCCATCAGGTCAAAGAGCATCATGACGCTTGTTTGCCTGCTACTGGCCTCTGCATCAGCCTTTGCACAGACAAAGACGGTGACAGGAACAGTGACGGATGCTGCCAATGAACCATTGATCGGTGCATCGGTACTCGTACAAGGAACTTCCACCGGAACCATCACGGATATGGACGGTAAATATTCAATCTCTGTCACACCGGAGGACGTACTGGCATTTTCATACGTGGGGATGACTTCGCAAACCATTAAAGTGGGGACACAGAACGTCATCAATGTCACTTTAAAAGAAGATTCACAAGTACTAGCCGAAACAGTCGTTATCGGATACGGTAGTGCAAAGAAAAGAGACTTGACAGGTTCTATCACCAATGTCAAAGGAGAAGAGTTAGCCAACAAACCGGCAATGAATCCGCTGTCTTCCCTTCAGGGGAAAGTGGCAGGTGTGCAGATTGTAAACTCCGGACGAGCCGGATCGGACCCGGAAATCCGTATTCGCGGAACAAACTCCATCAACGGATATAAACCGCTGTACATTGTCGACGGATTATTCAATGACAACATCAATTTCCTGAATCCGGAGGACATCGAATCTATGGAAATCCTGAAAGACCCGTCATCTCTGGCTATCTTCGGTGTTCGCGGTGCGAATGGTGTTATCATCATTACCACAAAGAAAGCCAAAGAGGGACAGACACTGGTCAATATTAATACTTCTTTCGGTTTCAAGAAAGTGGTGGATAAAGTGAAACTGGTGAATGGTTCACAATTCAAAGAACTATATAACGAACAGCTTGCCAATCAGAAAGATGACCCTTTCGATTATACCGGCTGGGATGCCAATACCGACTGGCAAGACGAAATTTTCCAGACTGCTTTCATTACAAACAATAACATCAGTATTACAGGGGCTTCGCCCAAACATAGTTTCTATCTGGGTGTAGGCTACTCTTACGAACAAGGCAACATCGAGCATGAGAAATTCAGCAAGGTAACCATCAACGCAAGTAACGATTATAAGATTACGGACTTTTTGAAAGTCGGTTTCCAATTCAACGGTGCACGTATGCTTCCTGCAGATTCCAAACAGGTGTTGAATGCCCTACGTGCAACTCCTATCGCTCCGGTGTATAATAACGAATACGGATTATATACGGCTCTGCCCGAATTCCAGAAAGCGCAAATAAACAACCCGATGGTAGACGTCGAATTGAAAGCGAATACTACCAAAGCGGAGAACTACCGGGCATCCGGTAACATTTATGGTGAGGTAGACTTCCTGAAGCATTTCACGTTCAAAGCGATGTTCTCTATGGATTATGCGTCGAACAACGGACGGACGTATACACCGATCGTAAAAGTATACGATGCCGCTGTCAACGGAGGGATCTCTACTTTGGGAACAGGCAAGACCGAGGTCAGCCAGTTTAAAGAGAATGAAACCAAAGTTCAGAGCGACTACCTGTTGACATACACCAACAGCTTTGATAATGGAAATCATAACCTGACAGCTACCGCCGGTTTTACTACCTATTATAATTCGTTGAGCCGATTGGACGGAGCACGCAAGCAGGGGGTCGGACTGGTTATTCCGGATGATCCGGACAAATGGTTTGTCAGCATCGGCGATGCAGCTACCGCTACCAATGGAAGTACTCAATGGGAACGCAGTACATTATCCGTACTTGCACGTGTGATCTACAACTATAAAGGTAAATACTTGTTCAACGGATCTTTCCGCCGGGATGGTTCTTCCGCTTTCTCCTACACAGGCAATGAATGGCAGAACTTCTTCTCACTGGGTGGAGGTTGGTTGATGTCTGAAGAAGAATTTATGAAAGACATCAAATGGCTGGATATGTTGAAAATCAAAGCATCTTACGGTACGTTAGGAAACCAGAACCTGGATAAAGCCTATCCTGCCGAACCCTTATTGACCAATGCTTATTCGGCCGTATTCGGTAAACCGTCCATCATTTATCCCGGATACCAGCTTGCCTATCTTCCTAATCCTAACCTGCGTTGGGAAAAAGTAGAAGCCTGGGAAGCCGGATTTGAAACGAACCTGCTTCGCAACCGCTTGCATTTTGAGGGTGTTTACTATAAGAAGAATACCAAAGATTTGTTAGCCGAAGTTCCCGGGATTTCCGGAACTATCCCCGGTATCGGAAACTTGGGAGAGATTCAGAATAAAGGAGTGGAAATGGCTGTAACCTGGCGCGATCAGATTGGTGATTGGGGATATTCCGTCAGTGCCAACCTGACTACTATCAAGAATGAGGTAAAAAGTCTTGTTCAGGAAGGATACTCCATCATTGCCGGAGATAAGCAGCAAAGTTACACAATGGCAGGTTATCCTATCGGATATTTCTATGGTTATAAAGTGGCAGGCGTTTATCAGTCACAAGCAGATATTGACGCATCACCCAAAAATACACTGGCTACCGTTACCCCCGGTGACCTGAAATTCGCCGATGTGAACGGTGACGGAGAAATCACCCCGGAAGACCGTACCATGATAGGTAACCCGACTCCAAAGGTAACTTACGGTTTTTCTCTCGGAGTAGACTACAAGAATTGGTCGTTAGGCATCGACATGATGGGACAAGGTGGAAACAAGATTTTCCGTACATGGGATAACTACAATTTTGCCCAGTTCAACTACCTGGAACAACGTTTGGACCGCTGGCACGGAGAAGGCACGTCCAACACCCAACCGTTGCTGAACACCAAACATTCTATCAATAACTTGAATTCCGACTATTACATTGAGAACGGTAGTTTCTTCCGTATCCGTAATGTACAGTTAGCTTATACGTTCGACAAGAGCTTAATTGCCAAAATACGTCTGCAAGCCCTGAAAGTCTATGTCAACATACAGAACCTGAAGACATGGAAACATAATACCGGATATACTCCCGAACTTGGAGGAACTGCCACCGCATTCGGAGTAGATAACGGTAGTTATCCTGTACCTGCAGTCTATACCTTCGGTATCAACCTAACATTCTAGTGGCAAGGTGGCACTACCAGTTTTCCATGCGGAACACAACTTTAATCTTTAAAACTATCATTATATGAAACTGAATAAATATATATTTGCAGCCCTTATTACTTCAACTACATTATTTCTAGGCAGCTGTAGTGACTTTCTGGATCGTAGTCCACAAGGACAGTTTACGGAAGATGATAATCCGAACGCTCTGGTCAACGGGAAGATTTATAATGTCTATACGATGATGCGTAACTATAATGTGACAGCCGGTCCTCCTGCTTTTGCCATCCACTGTTTCCGTTCGGAAGATTCGGAAAAAGGAAGTATTGCCAGCGATGGCTCTGATGTAGCCGAAATGTATGATGATTTTGTGTATACACCGACCAACGGCCTACTGGGTGCTTATTGGGGACAGAATTATGCCATCATCTACCAATGTAATGAGATTCTTGATGCCATTGCAGAAAAAGAAACAGCCGGACAAACAGAAACTGAAGACATCATCAATAAGGGAGAGGCCTCTTTCTTCCGTGCTTATTGCTACTTCAATCTGGTAAGAGCTTTCGGCGAAGTTCCTTTGGTGACTTATAAAATCAACGATGCTTCGGAAGCCAATATCCCGAAGACAAGTGCTGATAAAATCTATGAGCAAATCGACAAGGACCTGAAAACAGCAGAAGAGTCATTGCCGGAAACATGGAGCAGCGAATACACCGGACGACTGACTTGGGGAGCTGCCCGTTCCTTACACGCGCGTACTTATATGATGCGCAACGACTGGAACAATATGTACACAGCCTCCACCGACGTCATCAAAAAGGGGCTCTACAACTTAAAGACTCCGTATAATGAGATTTTCACGGATGATGGTGAAAATAACGGAGGTTCTATATTCGAGTTGCAATGTACAGCTACTGCCGCTCTTCCTCAAAGTACCGTTATCGGTAGCCAGTTCTGTGAAGTACAAGGTGTACGCGGAGCAGGTCAATGGGACTTGGGATGGGGATGGCACATGGCAACAGAGTATATGGCGCAAGCATACGAACAGGGTGATCCACGCAAAAACTCTACCCTACTCTACTTCCGCCACTCGGACAGCGATCCTATCACACCGGAAAACACCAACGAACCATACGGCGAGTCTCCGGTTTCCCCGGCAATGGGTGCTTATTTCAATAAGAAAGCCTATACCGACCCGGCATTGCGTAAAGAATATACCAACAAAGGATTCTGGGTAAACATTCGTCTGATCCGCTACGCAGATGTACTGCTGATGGGAGCCGAATCAGCTAATGAAAAAGGTATTCCGGGTGAAGCAATCGACTATTTGGAACAAGTACGCGCACGCGCCAGAGGCACCAATAGCAATATATTGCCTAAAGTGACGACTACCGATCAGGGAGAATTGCGTGAGGCCATCCGCCACGAACGCCGTGTGGAATTAGGGTTGGAATTCGACCGTTTCTATGACCTCGTTCGTTGGGGCATTGCAAAAGAAGTGTTGCGCGCAGCCGGTAAAACCAATTATCAGGACAAAAACGCACTGCTTCCACTGCCACAGACAGAGATCGACAAGTCTAAGGGAGTGTTAGTACAGAACCCCGACTACCAATAAGAAAGTTCCTCGGTGCCGAACGGTTGTTTCCTCGGTGCCGAAACTACTGTTCCTCGGTGTCGAACAATGTCCTCCTCGGTGCCGAACATCCAACGCATCAGGAGGACTTTATATGAATAGAGATAAAAGCAACTATAATAATATGATATACAAAAAGTTAAGTCTATCCGTCCTGTTGTTTGCCGCAGGTTTTCTAACCGCGTCGGCACAAAAGTCGCCACAGGATATGGATCGTTTCATCGACGTATTGATGAATAAAATGACGCTGGAAGAAAAAATAGGACAGTTAAATCTTCCTGTCACCGGAGAGATCACTACGGGACAGGCTAAAAGCAGCGACATCGCCGCAAAAATCAAGAAAGGCGAAGTGGGAGGATTGTTCAATCTGAAAGGAGTAGAGAAAATACGTGAAGTACAGAAACAGGCTGTGGAAGATTCCCGGCTGGGTATTCCGTTATTGTTCGGGATGGACGTTATTCACGGATACGAAACGATGTTCCCTATCCCGCTCGGTTTGTCTTGCACCTGGGACATGACAGCCATTGAAGAGTCTGCCCGCATTGCAGCCGTAGAGGCAAGTGCCGATGGAATCTCATGGACTTTCAGCCCGATGGTGGATATTTCACGTGACCCTCGTTGGGGACGCGTATCCGAAGGTAGTGGCGAAGACCCGTTTCTCGGTGCCATGATTGCCGAAGCGATGGTGCGCGGCTATCAGGGGAAAAACATGGAACGGAATGACGAAATCATGGCCTGCGTAAAACACTTTGCGTTATATGGGGCAGGCGAAGCCGGCCGCGACTATAACACCGTGGATATGAGCCGCCAACGAATGTTCAATGATTATATGCTGCCGTATGAAGCAGCCGTTGAAGCGGGTGTAGGCAGCGTGATGGCTTCTTTTAATGAAGTAGACGGTATTCCGGCCACTGCCAATAAATGGCTGATGACGGATATTCTCCGCGGACAGTGGGGATTCAACGGTTTTGTGGTAACTGATTATACGGGCATTTCAGAAATGATCGACCACGGTATCGGTGATCTTCAGACAGTATCCGCCCGTGCCATCAACGCCGGAGTGGATATGGATATGGTAAGCGAGGGTTTTGTAGGGACACTGAAGAAATCCGTTCAGGAAGGAAAAGTCTCTATGGAAACATTGAATACGGCTTGCCGTCGTATTCTGGAAGCCAAATATAAACTGGGATTGTTTGATAATCCTTATAAATATTGCGATCCGAAACGTCCGGCACGCGACATCTTTACCAAAGCCCATCGTGATGCAGCCCGCAGGATTGCAGCAGAAAGTTTCGTTCTTCTGAAGAATGACAGTCCCGACGGTAATCCGAACGGAAATCCGTTGTTGCCTTTCAACCCTAAAGGAAATATTGCAGTAATCGGTCCGTTGGCAAACAGCCGTAGCAATATGCCGGGTACATGGAGCGTAGCTGCTGTGCTCGACCGTTGCCCTTCTTTGGTAGAAGGATTGAAAGAGATGACAGCCGGAAAAGCGAATATCATGTACGCTAAAGGAAGTAATCTGATTAGTGACGCAAGTTACGAAGAACGGGCAACGATGTTCGGCCGTTCCCTGAACCGTGACAACCGCACCGACCAACAGTTGTTGGACGAAGCATTGAACGTGGCCCGCCGATCGGATATTATCATCGCAGCTTTAGGCGAATCTTCTGAAATGAGTGGTGAAAGTAGCAGTCGCACGGATTTGAACATTCCCGATGTACAACAGAATCTGTTGAAAGAACTTTTAAAGACAGGCAAACCGGTGGTACTGGTATTATTTACCGGACGTCCGCTTACGCTGAACTGGGAACAGGAGCATGTGCCTGCCATTCTGAATGTATGGTTCGGAGGTAGTGAAGCCGCTTATGCCATTGGTGACGCCCTCTTCGGTTACGTCAATCCGGGTGGAAAACTGACTATGACTTTCCCGAAGAATGTCGGCCAGATACCTCTTTATTATGCGCACAAAAATACCGGACGCCCATTGAAAGATGGCAAATGGTTCGAGAAATTCCGCAGCAACTATCTCGATGTGGATAATGATCCGCTTTATCCGTTCGGTTACGGCCTTTCTTATACGACGTTTTCTTACAGCGACATCGACTTGAGTCATTCTTCCATGGACATGAACGGTTCGTTGACCGCGGCAGTGGAGGTTACCAATACCGGAACATGGCCCGGCTCGGAAGTGGTACAGCTTTATATCCGCGACGTTGTGGGTAGCAGTACCCGTCCCGTCAAAGAACTGAAAGGTTTCCAAAAGATATTCCTCGAACCGGGAGAAATGAAGATTGTCCGTTTCAAGATTGCTCCGGAAATGCTTCGATACTATAATTATGACTTGCAACTGGTTGCCGAACCGGGCGACTTTGAAGTGATGATCGGTACGAACAGCCGTGATGTGAAAACCGCGAAATTCACGTTAAACTAAACTTTTATCACCTTGATTATGAACGATAAATATAAAAGAATAATAGAAATGAGTGCACTTCCACTCATGTTACTATTTCTATCCGCCGTTGCCCTGACTTTCCAGAGCTGTAAAGGGAAAAGCAAAAGCAACAACCTTTCCGCAGCCACCGACTCGTTATCGGACGACGCCCTGATGGATACCGTCCAGCGACGGACTTTCCTCTATTTCTGGGAAGGTGCCGAACCGAATAGCGGCTTAGCTCCCGAACGTTATCATGTGGACGGCGTTTATCCAGAAAACGATGCCAACGTAGTCACTTCCGGCGGCAGCGGCTTCGGCATCATGGCTATCCTTGCGGGAATCGACCGCGGTTACGTCACCCGCGAAGAGGGACTGGCACGAATGGAACGCATCGTTTCTTTCCTCGAAAAGGCAGACCGTTTCCACGGAGCTTACCCTCATTGGTGGTATGGTGATACGGGCAAGGTGAAACCATTCGGCCAGAAAGATAATGGGGGCGATCTGGTGGAGACAGCCTTCCTCATCCAAGGTCTGCTGGCTGTACACCAATATTACGTCAACGGAAATGAGAAAGAGAAAGTCCTCGCCCAACGTATCGACCAGATTTGGCGGGATGTCGACTGGAACTGGTATCGGCAAGGCGGGCAAAACGTCCTTTACTGGCATTGGAGTCCGACGTATGGCTGGGAAATGAATTTCCCTGTACACGGCTACAACGAATGTATGATTATGTATATTCTTGCCGCCGCTTCTCCTACACACGGAGTACCTGCGGCTGTCTATCATGACGGTTGGGCACAGAACGGAGCCATCGTTTCTCCGCATAAAGTGGAAGGAATCGAGTTGCATCTCCGCTATCAGGGCACTGAAGCCGGACCGCTTTTCTGGGCTCAATACTCTTTCCTCGGACTTGATCCGGTGGGACTAAAAGATGAATATTGCCCCAGCTACTTCCACGAAATGCGCAACCTGACACTAGTCAACCGTGCTTACTGCATCCGCAACCCTAAACATTACAAAGGTTTCGGACCGGATTGTTGGGGACTGACCGCCAGCTACTCCGTCGATGGATATGCGGCTCATTCGCCCAATGAGCAGGAGGACAAAGGAGTGATCTCCCCTACTGCCGCACTCTCATCCATTGTCTATACACCGGAATATTCCATGCAAGTGATGCGCCATCTATATGGTATGGGAGATAAAGTGTTCGGTCCTTTCGGATTCTACGATGCTTTCAGCGAAACGGACAATTGGTATCCGCAACGTTATCTGGCCATCGACCAGGGTCCTATTGCTGTCATGATCGAAAACTACCGGACCGGATTATTATGGAAACTCTTCATGAGCCATCCTGATGTACAGGCCGGATTAACCAAACTTGGTTTTAACACCAACAAGCAAGACGTGAGACAGAAATAAAAGGGAATCCCGGTGTGCGGAAGTGGTCTACTGACCACCTCCACCACCGGTGTTTCCACCTCCTCCGCCGCCACCTTTCACATCGTCATTGTCGATGCTTCGTGCAGCCTTCTTCACACAGGCTTTCAACTCTCCAAGCCGATAGCTGATACTGAAACCGTAATACCTGCTCGGATATTTGCTCGAACTCTTCGAAATAAAGTTAGCTCCTTCTGTGTGATTATTGTAAGTTCTGTATTTCTCCAGAACATTGCTGCAATAAATATTCAGAGAAAGACGTTCTTCTTTCAGGAAAGAACGGCTCAATCCCAAACTATAATAACTATATCCTGAACCTTTTCCCTGTAAACTGATTCGGGGTGTGCTACCTCCGCCGTTCAGACTCAAACGTACTTTTCCCGGTAAGGTCTGCTGAATTCCTCCATAAGCAGAAGCATTCCATCCATAATTGTGCAGCTCTTGGGCAGGACTCCGCAAATCGCTATAATTGCCACGTCCATTGACGTAAATTCTCGTTTTAGGAGAAGCGTTCCAGTTCAAATAAAAGTTCAATCCTGTTTCCCGGCTCTTTCCGATATTACCGTATGTGCTATACAGTGCACCGTAGGGAGCTTTATGCCCATCTTCAAAGATTTCTCCGTCTTTATCAGTAATCAAACGGCTGATTCTTTCAATTCCATTGTTATTGAAAGAATGACGCAAAGAAAGATTGATGTTGAACTTGGACGTAAAACTGCTGTAAGACAAGTCGAACGAATGACTCTTCTCACTCTTCAGGTTCGGATTTCCCTGATTGATAAACATCGGATTCTGATTATCGAAATAAGGATTCAAATTCCAGATACCCGGACGCCAGATACGCATATTATATCCACCACGCAAATTCTGCGTCTTTCCTAGTTTTATTCCCAAGGAAACGGAAGGAACCAGATCACTAAAATTCGAATCAAAGTTCTCGCCCGGACCCACCAGATACTTCACCTCTTGTATGGTTTGCTCATAACGTAATCCCGGTTTGAAAGTAAATCCCTTGTATTTCAGCGTATATCCGGCATAAGCAGAGAGAATATGATTCAAATGACGGTACTCGCTACTACGATTCTCATTATATGCATAGTTTTCACTTGCTCCCTCGGCTTCATAAAACCGATTATCACTGGAGTTACGTCGGAAAATATATTTGGCACCGGTTTCAATTGTATGCAGCTTTCCAATCGGAGTAGTATAGTCCACCTGGAAAGTCTGCTCCATCGTATTTGTCTTTCCGTCCGAATGGAAATTCTTTAATGACAATTCTTTAATGATATCCAGTTTATTCTCATCAGGCTCGATGTCCAGATAAGTATTATATGAATCATTCGTTTGGGGTTGGGAATTGATTTTATAAGAAAACGTAATCATCCGTTCTTTATTTTTTCGGGAAGTACGTTGATAGTCTATATTTCCGTTGATAGAATACCATGACCCTTTTCCATGATTGTCGGTTCTATAACGGTACGCAAAATCCTGTCGATCAGCTCCGTGCATAATCGTATTTCCGCCACTGTTACTTTTGTCACTGCTACCGTACATTCCGAAAGCCACGGTCAGCAACCTCAACGTATCAATCTCGTAACTGGCTTCCAAATTGCCATACTGGAAATTCCCTTTCGACTTGGAGCTACTTTCCGATTCCAGATATTTTTCATTCTCTTTATCCGGTTCGTAGTTTTCGCGATAACTGTCGGAATAGCTGCGCGGGCTATTATTATAATTGTAGTTATAGTTGGCAGAAACAGTCAGTTTACCTTGTTTCACCATTGCGTAAGTGCCGGCACCTACTCCGTTATTATTAGCATTTCCTCTGAAAGTAGCCGTGTATCCTTCAAATCCGGAACCTACTGTGACGATATTCAGAATACCTCCGATACCTTCCGCATCATATTTAGCTCCCGGTGAAGTTATCACCTCAATATATTTGATCGTGTTTGCCGGCATACTTTTCAGTACTTCCTTCGGATTATTACTCATCATATTATTGGGCTTTCCATTTACATGTATCTTGAAACTGCTACTGCCGTTTACTTGTACATTGTCTTCTCCATCCACCGTTACCAAAGGCACTTTCCGAAGCATCTCCAATATACTGTTCGATTTTGAGTCCGGGTCATCTTCAATATTATATTCAATCTTATCCACATCTACCTTTACCAAAGGTTTTTGTGCAACTACCTCCACTCCTTTCAATACGTTATTGGCCTCTGAAGAAATCATTGTGCCCAAGTCAACCTCCTTCACGGACGGTTTTAGAGTAAATTCCTTTACTATCGGCGCTTTACCAATCGAAGAAATAGTGATGATGTAATTGCCCGCAGCGACATTCAGTTTCTCCTGAAATTTACCATTCGCCCCAGTCACCGCCATCTTGACTGCTTTATCCGGAGCATTTTTCTTTGCTATTTTGATGGTAGCATACGGTTCTCCCTCTTGTGTTAAAGAATCAATAAGTACTCCTTTGACTGTATAAGAAGGAGCTGTGGATTTTTGTGCCCACCCCGCCGCCACGGAGGTAGCGAATACGAATAGAATTAGTAGTAACAGTCTGTGTTTCATGACTAGAAATATATTAGTTTATGTTTATTAGACGCAAGACATTCAAAAATGCTGCAAATTCGAGAGCCAAAAGTAGTTGGTTTATCTACACTTACGAATTTTTCGGAGTTAAGAATATAAAACGAATGGATAAAAAATCTTACTACAGTATATTTCTAGTATTTTTAAACATTTCTATTTAGGGATATCTTTAAATATATCTATTCATGGGCATCTTTAAATTTTCTATTCAAGAGTACTTTTAGACATTTCCGCTCAACGGTATCGGTTATTCCTTATTTAAAAGGAGATAGAATGGTATTTACCGTCGTATCAACCATATCAGCCGCCTTAAGTGAGCGCAGATTCTTCCAACCCAGCAGGTACTAAAGTTCTCTTCATATTTCGTGAACACTTTCTCACAATCCCGGAGCCGGCTGTTTTGCCTTTTCATAGCTGTTTGTATCTCTTTCATTCGAGCTATTTACTCTCTTTGATACAAGAGTTCTTTGTCTTGACAGCCAATAATTTCAGCATATAAGTTACAGATATTTGCTTTTTCAATACATAGGTCTTCCAATGTGTCGATATACTCGGCTGTAACTCGATCCTTATTCTGATGCAGGAATCCGATAAGGCTTTCTTCATCAACAGTGGTGATACCTTTCTCATACGACATTGGGAATCTTTTCATATCCGCCCAAAGCCAGATTACTTCTTTGTTGATTCCATACTTGGCCGCCGCTTCTTCTACGCTAATCCATTTTGGCATAATGCTTTTGTTTTAATGTGTTCCACAATAAAAATGGAGTATTATTTTGTTTATGTGGCACAACGGACATCCACGTTTTCTGTATTTCGGGCGGACGGGGAATTGTTTAGGTTAGACTTTTAGGGGTAATCATAACCGACCGGACACAAAAAAGACGTGAATGCTGTTGCACCATTATCCGGAATCAAGGCCTAGCGAAACCCTCCCAAAAGATAATAATGACAACAGACACCCACGTCAATCGTTTATATATAACACATCTTTTACGGATATGTTGATATAAGCCGTTAACGTGGAACATCTGTCGCATCATCTCTCCTTGGTTTAAATCGCTAGATTCTGATTCCGAGAGATAACACTTACATATTCCTAATTTAAGTAATATATAGCGCCTCCCGCTAATTTCATCACGCTGATGAGCAGAAAGCGTGTGACAAAGATATACATATTTTTTTAAATGTGGTGGAAATATGGAAATAAATGCTGGAAGTTATGTATATTCAGCAAGCCAGCTCAATTATAATTCTTGGGGATTTGGTTCAGGACAGCCATATCCCTAAAAATTGATTCATTCCCGTACGGGTTTGGCTCATTCTCTGTACGGTTTTGAATAAAATAATGGAGTATTCT